>Ga0308160_10000120_pt1 | contig 204378 bp, 159 predicted proteins | sample PhyFR1_FD_201036 | JGI IMG/M metagenome (GOLD analysis project Ga0308160, IMG submission 201036) | Phyllosphere microbial communities from UC Gill Tract Community Farm, Albany, California, United States - DLSLF.R1 | ecosystem: Host-associated > Plants > Phyllosphere > Unclassified | place...
ATGCATTCAAATTAGGCTTCTTAGCTTTAGCTTTATCTTTATCAGTTGTTGCTTGTAACTCAGAGAAAAAAGCAGAAGGTGCTGATACTACAGCTACTGATTCTTCAACTGTAATCACTGATACTACTAAAAAAGATACAGTAGTTAAAGATTCTACAGTAAAAGATACTTCAGTAAAAACTACTACTGAGAAAACTGAAGTTAAACACTAGTCTAACTTAACATAAAAAAAGCCTCCCGATGTAAAAATCGGGAGGCTTTTTTATTTTACAGGCTATAATGGGGTTACCTTTTTAAATTTAGGGTATTAATAGTATATATTAACCCTAAAACATATATCAAAATGAAAAATGCATTCAAATTAGGCTTTTTAGCCCTGGCTTTATCTTTAACAGTTGCTGCTTGTGGCGATTCAACTAAAAAAGCTGATGGCGCTGATACTACAGTTACTGATTCTTCTACAATTGTTACTGATACTACTAAAGTTGACACTGTAGTTAAAGATTCTACTGTAAAAGACACCACAGTTAAAGCTACTACTACTAAAGAAGAAGTAAAACACTAGTTAATTTAACCAAATAATACAAAAAAGGTCGCGATTTTTACATCCCGACCTTTTTTATTTAAGAATATCGGGTTACTTTTCAGGCTTTTTTGTATAAATTAGTAATTAATTAATTTTTAAAACCAAACAAATTAAAAAAATGAAAAATGCATTCAAAATGGGCTTTTTAGCTCTTGCTTTATCTCTATCTGTTGTAGCTTGTAAATCAGAAAAGAAAGATGGCGGAACAGATTCATCTAAAGTTGATTCTACAGTTGTTGATACTACAGTTAAAGATACTACTGTAAAAGATACAACCGTTAAAGACACTCTAAAAGCTGATACAACTAAAAAATAGTTTTATCTAACCATTACAAAAAAGCCTTAGTAACCTAAGGCTTTTATTATTTTATTTATCAAGACCTTAAAATCCATCAATTGTAGTAAATTTGCGGCAAAAATATAATCCGCATAATGAATTTAACATCACTACAAGCTATTTCACCTGTTGATGGTCGTTACAGAAAAACAACCGAAAGTTTAGCTGCTTACTTTTCGGAAGAAGCACTGATTAAATACCGTGTTTTTGTAGAAATCGAATATTTTATCGCACTTTGTGAGATCAACTTGCCTGGCTTGGAAAATTTTGACAAAAATCTTTATGCCGAATTACGTAAAATCCACGAAAATTTCTCAGAAACCGATGCCCTGGAAATTAAGGAAACTGAAAAAGTAACCAATCATGATGTTAAAGCGGTTGAATATTTTATTAAAAGTAAATTTGATACCCTTTCACTCCAAAACTATAAAGAGTTTATCCATTTTGGTTTAACTTCTCAGGACATTAACAATACGGCCATTCCTTATTCTATTAAGCTGGCTTTAAACGAAAGTTACTATCCGGCCATTAATACGCTAATCGAAAAAATAAATGCACTGGCAATTGAATGGAAAGATATTCCGATGCTGGCACATACGCATGGTCAGCCGGCCTCTCCTACTAAACTGGGAAAAGAATTTTTGGTTTTCGCCGAACGTTTAAGCATTCAGCTTGAAAGTTTAAAAACTATCCCGAACAGTGCAAAATTTGGTGGTGCAACCGGAAACTTTAACGCACACCATATTGCTTATCCTCAAGTAAACTGGGTTGATTTTTCTAACCAGTTTGTAAACGAAACTTTAGGCTTAACCCGTGCACAACACACCACACAGATTGAGCATTACGATCAGTTTGCCGCACAATGTGACGCGCTAAAACGCATCAATAACATCATTATCGATTTAGACAGGGATATCTGGACTTACATTTCTAAAAATTATTTCAAACAGAAAATAAAAGCCGGAGAAATTGGTTCGTCGGCTATGCCACATAAAGTTAATCCGATCGATTTCGAAAATGCAGAAGGAAATGCAGGCATTGCAAATGCCTTATTTGAGTTTTTTGCTGCTAAACTGCCTATTTCGCGTTTGCAGAGAGATTTAACCGATTCTACCGTTTTAAGAAACGTTGGCGTTCCTTTCGGCCACACGCTAATTGCCATCAATTCTACTCTACGGGGTTTAAATAAAATCTTGTTAAATGAAGGTGCTTTACACGCCGATTTAGATGAGAACTGGGCAGTAGTAGCCGAGGCGATTCAAACGGTGTTAAGAAGGGAAAACTATCCAAATCCGTATGAAGCTTTAAAAGAACTGACGAGGACAAATTCAAAAATCAATGCGGCAAGTATTGCAGAATTTATTGAAGGACTGAATGTTACTGAAGAAATAAAAGTGCAATTGAGAACGATTACCCCTTTCAATTACACCGGCGTTTTTTAAGCCGATTAAATTGACGTTAAGCAGACAGCAGTTAAAGGTTTTATTAATGACTTATTGTTAATTTTGTTTATTCAAATTGATTAAGACATGACGATTAACGTATATACAGAACAGACTCCAAATCCAGCTACCATGAAATTCATGGTAAACAAGCTGTTAATCAATGGTAGTGAAGATTTCGCGACTAAAGAAAGTGCAGAACATTCTCCATTTGCTAAAGAGTTATTTAAGTTCAACTTTGTTTCTGGTGTGTTTTTCGCCAGTAACTTTGTTACCATCACTAAAACTGATGATGCTGAGTGGGCAGATATTGAAGCCATTTTGAAAGAATTTGTTAAAGGAGCGGTAGAATCTGAATTAAAAATTAAAGAAGCAACAACTGAAGAAGCTCCGGCTTTTGAAGGTTCGGAAACTGAAATTAAAATCCAGCAGATCCTTCACGATTACGTTCGTCCGGCTGTAGAACAGGATGGTGGTGCCATTACCTACAAATCTTTTGATGAGGGTGTAGTTACTGTAGAATTACGTGGCTCGTGCAGTGGTTGCCCATCATCTACGATTACGCTTAAATCAGGTATTCAGAATTTATTACAACGAATGGTGCCTGAAGTTACAGAAGTAGTTTCTGAAGCGCTTTAATTGAGCATTTTTCATAGTACATATATAGTGAAAAGGTCCTGGTGTAAATCGGGACCTTTTTTTATGTGCTTAGTTTATTCGTCTCTATCCGATAGCTATCGGATAGAGCGTAGCGGAATGGAGAAATCTATTAGAAAAGTTGTCATTGCGAGGTACGAAGCAATCTTACAACGATCGCTACTAGCGCCCGCATTAGGATTGCTTCGTACCTCGCAATGACGAGTTATAGATTAAAAATACTGCTTAATTGCAGTTAACATTTCAGCGGTAAGTTTACCGTTAGTCGCTAATATTTCCCTTTTCTCAAAGTAATCATTGCCTCCGGAGAAATCGTATACCTCTCCTCCTGCCTGCTGCACAATAAAACATCCGGCTGCAAAATCCCACTGTTGAAGATTGAACTCGAAAAAAGCATCAAAACGTCCGCAGGCGGTATATACCAAATCTACTGCTGCTGCACCAATTCTGCGTACACCGTGACTTTTTTGCATCATTTCGGCCAATAACTTCAAATATTGAGGCTGTTTATCAAATTGATAATAGGGAAATCCGGTAGCCAATAAACTTGATTTTAAATCAGGGTTAACAGAAACTTTAATTTCTTTCTTATTCATAAAAGCCAGGCCGCCTTTGTATGAATAAAACATTTCTCCCCTGTTTAATTCGTAAACTACCCCTACAACAGGCAATCCATCTTCGTAAAGGGCTACACTAATGCCATAAGCCGGTATGCCATGGATAAAATTTGTTGTACCATCTAAAGGATCGATGATCCAGGTATAGGTTTTTCCTGCCCTGCTAATGGTTTTCTCTTCAGTTATAAAACCGGCATCAGGAATTAGTTTTTCAAGATTTTGAACAAGCTTCTGTTCTGCTGTTTTATCAACATAAGAAACCATATCATTTAATCCTTTGTATTCAATTTTTTGCGCATCAAACTGCATCGCTTCTTTACGGATAAAGTTTCCGGTAAGCTTTACAATCGATATCACCTTATTGCATAGTAATTCGTAATTCATAGCTATTTAACAACCAAACATAGTTGTTGTTGGATTTTAAATGAATATTTAAGAACGGTTTAAGCCAGTTGATTCTTGTTCCTTAAGGCATAAGCACTTAGTGCAATCCCACCAACTACAAGGAATGTAGAAATCATTTCGGCCTGGGTAAAGCGAAGACCAAAAACATGGTATTTTGAATTTACACGGATTAATTCGATACAGAAACGTTCGATACCATTTAAAATCATATAAATACCGAACATTAAACCAGGTGCCTTTATTTTATCTCTAATTTTCCATAAAAAGGTAAAAAGAATGAAACAAATAATGACTTCATAAATTGGAGTTGGATATACACCCTGGGCCAGTTCGTTACAGAATTTACCGTTACAGCCCGGAATTGGAATTCCTTCGCCTACCACGTTATTTGGATATTTGTATGACCATAACCAATCTGGCAACCAAGAAAAAGGCTTCGGATTTAGGTTTACAATTCCCCAATCGCCATCGCCAGCTAAATGACAACCGATACGACCTACAGCGTAAGCCAGCATCATTCCCGGGCCACCTACATCAAGCATGTGCAGGGGTTTTATGCCGTTTCTTTTAGCAATAATTAGTACTGCTGCACCGCCACAGATTAAACCACCGTAAAAGGTTAAGCCACTAAAAGATAATAACCTTTCGATTGGATGCTGAACAAAATCATCCCAATATTCTAAATTATCAAAGAATTTAGCCCCTAAGAAACCCCATATTGCGGCCCAAACAATCAGGTTGCTCATGGTTTGATATGGGTGAACAGTAACCAACATTTCTTTTGGTTTATCTAATTTATGCTTATTTTTTTCAGTGTAATCCCAATAGGCAAATAAACCAGCGAAGAACAAACCACCGATAATATTTCCTTTAGCCGACATGAGTATGCCCTGCGCGTCGCTTACAAAAAGCCTGTAATTTAACAAGGCATATACCAGTTTATAACCAATAACAAAGCCAAAAAGGCCATTCATAATCAGTTCTGATGTTGTAGCTGGTTTACCAATTACAACTGTTTTTTTAATTGGATGAAGTATGCCCAGCGCTTCTTTACGCTTAAGTTCTTTGGTAAAAGCCCAATAGCCGGCCACAAATGCCAGTGCCACAAAAACACCGAAAGTATTAAATGGAAGCGGTAAATTAATGCCGAAAAGGTATTCTAAAAAATGTGAAACGGTAGGAAACATACAAATATTTTGTTGCGAAGATAGGAAAGAAAGACCAAAGCTGAAAGACTAAAGAGGAAAGGCTTAAAGGTCAAAGCAGAAAGACCAAAGACCACGGTTGAAAGCTGAAAAAGTGTGTTAAAATTTATTTTGGAAAGAGAGGCTCAGTTTTTCATTGGTTATTACAGCCCTGCTCTACACTTTACTCTCCCGATTGAAAGAATCGGAATTCGTGCCCGCTCCGATCAGGTTTAATTAACTTGTGATAGCAATCCTTGGGATAAGAATAAAGGCAAAATCGATAAGCAAAACATTTGTTGGTCAGCGTCGCATCAATTCCATCATCCATCTTACATTTTCCACCACTTAAGATCCTTCGACTACGCTCAGGATGACAAATCGAAGAGATGACAGACTATAATTATAGACTTCGAACTCAGGACTTCCAACTAAAGACTTTTAATGGTGCGCGTAAACCGTTTCCAGTTCAGCAACTTCTACCTCACCATCGGCGGTAATTTCTAAAAGCTTAACGGCTTTTAATTCGTTTACCATCAAAGGATCGTATTTGGCACGTACTTTTACATAGTTTTTAGTAAAGCCGTGCATGTAGCCTGATTTTTGGTCAGCTTCGAAAAGCACTTCACCTTCCGTACCGATTTGAGATTCGTAAAAAGCCCGGCGTTTTTTATCAGATAAAATATGGAGCATTTTACTACGCTCATTACGCTCACTTCCCGTTACCACACCTTTCATTTCAGCCGCTGCAGTTAATTCGCGCTCAGAATATGTAAATACATGCAGGTAAGAAATATCAAGCTGATTTAAAAACTGATAAGTATCTAAAAAGTCTTCTTTTGTTTCGCCAGGAAAACCCACAATCACATCTACACCAATACAGCAATGTGGCATTACCTCTTTAATTTTGGCAACACGCTCTACGTACAAATCCCTGCGGTAACGGCGGCGCATTAAGCCTAAAATTTTATCGGAACCAGACTGTAAAGGAATATGAAAATGCGGAACAAATCTTTTTGATGTAGCCACGAATTCGATGATTTCGTTACTCAAAAGATTAGGCTCTATTGATGAAATACGGATTCTTTCGATTCCTTCTACTTCATCCAGTGCTTTAACCAGATCGAAAAATTTATCTTCACGCTGGCCGTTACGGATCCCGAAATCGCCAAGATTTACTCCTGTTAATACGATTTCTTTCACACCACTTTCGGCAATCATTTTAGCACGGTTAACCACATTCTCAATGGTATCACTACGGCTTGCGCCACGAGCCAAAGGAATGGTACAATAGGTACATGGGTAATCGCAACCATCCTGCACTTTTAAGAAAGTACGTGTTCTATCGCCAATTGAATAAGAGGCAATAAAATTATGATTAACTTTTTCTATATTTTGCTGATGAACCACAGCTTTAGGCTGCTTGGTTAAATCGGTAATGTATTCTACAATCCTGAATTTTTCTGCAGCACCTAAAACCATATCAACACCTTCTATTTCGGCAATTTCTTGTGGTTTTAATTGCGCATAGCAACCTACAATGGTTACAAATGCATTAGGAGAATACTTTAAAGCCTCTTTAACAACTTTACGGCATTTTTTATCCGCATGCTCGGTAACAGAGCAGGTATTAATCACATACACATCGGCCTGATCCTGAAATTCTACCACAGCGTAACCGGCATCGGTAAATAAACGACCGATGGTTGATGTTTCAGAGAAATTGAGTTTACAACCTAATGTATAAAATGCGACCTTTTTCATTGAGCCTGCAAAGATAAGAAATTTGTTCGGAGTTAGGAGTTTGTACAGGCCATAGCGCACAAATTACAGTGAATTAACAAAAGACTAGTTTGGAGTTGGGTGTTTGGAGTTTGGAAAATTTAACATAGCAGATTGGTTTACTCTAAACTCCCAGCTTAAAACTCCAAACTTTATTCATTCCACCGATAACTTTCCTGCTCAAAACCTGCTAAATCCAACACCCTGCTAATTACTGTACCTGCAACTTCTTCTATGGTTTTGGGCAAACTATAAAAAGATGGATTTGCAGGACATATAATTCCACCTGCTTCGGTAACCGTTTTCATGTTGTTAATATGGATCAAGCTGAAAGGCGTGTCTCTTACCACAGCAATCAACTTTCTTCGCTCTTTTAGCACTACATCTGCAGCCCTCGAAATCAAATCGTTCGATATGCCATGTGCAATACGGCCTAAAGTACCCATTGAGCAAGGAACGATAATCATGGTGTCGTATTTTGCCGATCCTGACGCAAAAGGCGCATTAAAATCGTTCTTATTATAAAAAGTAAAGTCTTTAAAATCGTTATAGTTCTGGTTGTTGAGTTCGAACTGCCATACCTCTTTTGCATTATCGCTCATTACCACACCAACCGCTTCAATCTGATCTCTCAACGCATATAACTGATCGAATAAAACCTTGGCATATATAGCACCACTGGCACCGGTAACAGCAACAATTACTTTCTTTTTCATCATGAAACAAAAATAGGTTTTCTGGAGGGATTAAAATAAAAAAAGGGCCAGAACATTGTTCTGACCCTACATCTACCTATGAAAAACATACCCTCGAAAGGGTAAGAACAAATATATATAAATTTTTAAAAAAATGTAAGCAAGAAATGTTAAATCGTACAAATGACGTATTTAAATCAAAAACAAAATATAACGACCTGATTAACAATAGAATAATTTTTATTAAAAAAATAAAAAAACTATTTTATCAGGTAAAAACACAATATTTTCTATAACATTATCGAGCAAAATGTATTACAAATTAGTCACTTTTACTCAGTATGCCAATACATTTAGAATTCCATACCATTATTTCTACGATTTCGCTTTACATTTTTTTGATATTAAAATAACATTTGAACTCAAATACCTTAGTATCTCATATGCGATCTTTCAATCATGATGATTGTATTTCTGTAAACTGCAGCGCCAGCTTTGACCTGATTCGGCTTAAGGTTTCCAATCTCATGCATAAAAACGAAGCAATATATTTTAGAGGAACCCTGTTAACCAGTTCCGGATAAGATTTCATAAACCTGAGGTATCGTTTCTCTGCGGATTGTAACCTTGAAATAAGTGCTCTTTCGCAGGCCTGCAAATAATGTAGCTGGGTTATTTTCCGGCTTACATAGTTTACAATCTGGTAATTAAGGTATAACAGTTTCGACATGGTGTAGGGAACAGCTATAGCAACTACATCTTCAAGAGCCTGTACATACTCCTCAGTAGGCTGGCTTTCATCCCAAAAATTACTAATGTTACCAACAAATTCGTTTTCTTTTGCAATCCAGGTGGTTATTTCCTGGTTATCTTCTTTCATATAGCCCCTTACAATACCATTTAAAATGAGGTATGTACATTTATCGCGGTGCAATGGGGAAGTTATAAACTTATTTTTTTTAAAAGTAACAGGAAAGGTATGGCTATTAATGATAAATTCTATTTCAGGCGTTAAGTCGTGAAACAATCTATATACTTTTATCAATGGCGAAAAGCCATTAAAAGGTAGCCACTTATCTTCTGAATAAATGTTTTCGGGATTCATGTTTTATCTATTGTGTAACTGCAAAATAATCGCTCAAAAAGAACGACAAACGAAAATATTATCTACCTATTTCTGAAACACAGATCCAGGAAAAATGTTTAGCTAAAAATAATTTATCCATAAAAATAAATGCTCACTACTGTTTTCTTGTGATTATATATTGAAAAGTTACATAACCTCTGTATATCTACTACATTTTTGTAGTATAAATATTATGCTTTCATAGCAAATCTGTTGGCAATTAACGTCCTAAAGATTATATTTGGTAAAGCGCCAATTCAATTTTATGATCGATTTAACCTCTTCATTTCTAAAAGCATTATTAAAACACTCCAAATCACCCCTGATTATTTTTAAGATAAAACCTGTATTGGTGGTAGTGGAGCATAATGATGCTTATCAGGCTTTAATAGAGCGGATTGGAGGGGAATTAAAGTTTTACGACATTGATGCAATCCCTAACCTGTTATCTAACCGGGAAAAGGATTTACTCATTAAAACAGTACACAAAGTAAGCGAGCTTAAAACAAAAAACAGTTTAATTATCCATCCCATTTATTCCAATTCACCAAATGTGAATTGGGAGCTTGAATTTTCTCCGGTGCTTCAGGGTCAAAATCCAGTTGAATATATCGTTTGTTCGCTTAAAGAAATTCCCACCAATGAAAATGATCTCGAGCATATTTTATTCGAACTTTCTGAAAGCGAAGCAAGATTTAGGGGCTTTTTTGAGCAGGCACCCTTGGGTATGTGTGTACTAAGGGGCAGGGAGCTAATTACAGAGTATGCAAACGATAATATTTTAAAACTTTGGGGCAGAACCAGAAAAGAAGTAATTGGCATCCCACAAGAAGAATCACGACAGGAACTTGGTTTACAAAGACAGATATTAAGCCGTGTGAAGGATATTTTTAAAACGGGCGAGCCTTTAACATTAAATGAACTTAAAATTTCGACACCCATAGCTGATGGCTACTTTATAGCCATGTACCAGCCGCTAAAAAACGATAAAAATGAAGTAACCAGCATTTTAGTAATTATTAAAGATATTACTGAACAGGTAAACTTTAAAAAGGAACTGCTTAAGGCGAAAGATATTCTAAAAATTGCTATGGATGCCTCAGAAATGGGTTCCTGGAATATTGATATCGAAAGCAAAAAAGTACTTCTATCAGAAAGGGCACAGCAGATTTACGAACTGGATAGCAATAAATTAAGTCTGGATGAAGCAAAATCGCTCATCAGTCCCGAAAATTTAACATTACTAACCAGCAGCATCAGGAAAGCACTACATAACAAAGAAGCATTTAATATTGAATATCAGATCAATATAAACGGGATTAAAGCCAAAACAAAATGGTTAAGAACGGCTGGAAAGGCTTATTATAATGAACAGGGAAAGGGTGTTTATATTGCCGGAGCTGTTTTGGATATCACAGAGCATAAACAGGATGAGATCAGAAAAAATGATTTTATAGGAATGGTAAGTCATGAGCTTAAAACACCATTAACCGCCTTAAACGCTTATGTGCAGCTTTTACAATATAAACTTAAAGAAACCGATAATGAATTTACGACAGAAACGCTGGATAAGATTAATGTTCAGTTGAAAAGAATGTCGTTGATGATCGATGGTTTCTTAAATGTATCCCTACTGGAATCGGGCAAAATTTTACTAAATAGAACAGATTTCGACCTTGTAGATTTGATTAAAACCATTGCAGAAGAAAACAGGGTAATTTTACCAAGTCATTTTATACAGGTAATCGGATCTGAGGGGATGATTGTAAATGCTGACCGGGAAAAAATCGGCAATGTGGTGAACAACCTGATCAGTAATGCGGCCAAATATTCAAAAAAAGAATCTTTAATTGCCATAAAATGCGAAAAAAGAAAAGGTGAATTAGTGGTGAGTGTAGAAGACGAGGGAATAGGTATTAAAGAAAGCGATATCCCTAAGCTTTTCGACCGGTTTTTCCGGGTAGAGAGTTTGGTTACGCAAACCATTGCGGGCTTTGGCGTTGGTTTATATATCTGTGCCGAAGTAATAGAAAGGCATCAGGGAAAAATCTGGGCGGAAAGTAAATTTGGAGAAGGTTCTACCTTTTATTTTAGCTTGCCTACTACAGAATAAATTAGTAACAGTTATAAATTACATAGGCTGGGCCAGAGTTTTTCTTTTTCCACTTCAACATTCATGGCAGAAAGACCTTGGGCTGTTAACTGTATCTCAAAAGTTACTTTCGAATTTATTATAATTTCATTGGGTATTGCATCCAGACGAAAATGAATATCCTGACCATTTTCATCCATTATGATTCCAATGCCTAGTTCAATATTGATCTGAATAACCTCTCCCCTTCTTTTATCACTCATAAATATCTGTAAAAAAATTTGGCAATTATAATCAAAAAATGTAGAATTAAAAATACATAAACACAATTATACGCACAACTTAAAGCTATACTAAAACGTTTTTTTTTCTAATTAAATAAGTAAATATATCTATTCTGATTTTTCCAATCATTATATGGGTTATTCTTACTTAGCAAAACAATTTAGTTATTCAGTAAGATTTGGATTGTATCAATAGCGCCGCACCTGATAAATCGATTTTTACTATAATTAAACTATAGAAAACATAGAGATTACGATTATTTAACACAACTAACTGCATTACAGCTTGTTATTTCAAACAAAAAAAACTATTTTTATCAAACAAAACGGGTTTTTAAGTGTTATTACCGAATTAATCATCCATCTATGAAAAATCTCAATCAAACCACAGGCATTAAGGAAGAAATTATCCTACTATCCGAAGAAACAGACCGTAATTATTGGGCAAACCGCCTTGGAGTGAGTTCTGAGGTCTTGAAATCGGCAGTTAGAGCCACCAGGTGTATTACATTGAATCAAATTACGGCTTATTTAAACCAACAAAAGAAAACAATCAGTATTTCCTGATTTTTTAGTACTTGAGCTTATAACTGCACATTAATAAAATGTCATCTTTCCCACGAAAGCGGGAATCTTAAGATGATAGGCTTTAAGATTCCCAACCTGCGAGCTATCGGGTTGGGAATGACAATCTCTCCAATCTTACAGAAGACTGTATTTTATATTGATTTTCATATAAATAGATGAATCATCAAGATGATAATCTGTGATGCAACTTCTACATTGCTTAATGCTTTAACCTGGCAACACAATAAGCCAATAGATTGATCGATTCTTTTGAAATTTTCTTATGGTCAAGACTATCTTTTATATTGCTAACCGCATTTCCCAGTTTATCTTCTAAAAGATCGAGCATACCCATAATATTTTCTGGTGCCACAGTTAATGATAGAATAGGATAATATTTATTTTCCAGGTCTTTTTTCTGTGTATTTGTCGCTAAATCCAATGTCCACTCTTCGTTTGCTGAAAAGCCATATTCGTGCCTGGTATTGTTCAATTCATACAAAAAAACTTTTGCCTGAACTTTTTGATCATTATTTGCCATTTTTACCCGGTTTTTTGGCGAAGGGATCAATTTCAGTTTTTGCAGATTTACCTTTCCCGGACTGATAATCTGAGGGTGCTTTTTTGTTTACACTGGCCTCTTTCTTTTTGTCTCTACTCATGAATCTTAAATGTTTATTTTTGAATAAGACCAATCATCATTGCATAAACAATTCGGTGACCGGAATAATAAATACTCACCTAAATAAAAGATTAGAGAATACCGTAATGGTACATCAGTGAGAGAAAAGAATAGTAATAAGATTACTGATATAATCAAATATACATTAATAAATGGCTAAAACCATCATAGAATATAGTTATAAAGATATATATTTTAGATGGCCCGCGCAGTTAACTAAATATTAAAAAGAAAAACATTACCTATAAAAAAGGCTGAAAAATTAATTTCAGCCCTTTAAAACGATATTATTGATAAACTTATTTTTGTGATTGCTCAGGAGCTTTTCCAATCAGATCCATAAACTGATCCAGCTTAGGCGTAATAATAATCTGTGTACGTCTGTTTTTGGCTTTCCCTCCAGCAGTTGCATTATCTGCAATTGGGTTAAACTCGCCACGGCCACCTGCTGTTAAGCGTTTAGGATCGACAGCATATTTAGTTTGCAATACCTGAACCACTGATGAAGCACGTAAGGCACTTAAATCCCAGTTGTTACGGATATTGGTCTGCGTAATTGGCACATTATCGGTATTACCTTCAATCAATACATCATAAGTATCGTAATCTTTAATGATTTTAGCGATTTTGCTTAAAGTTTCTCCAGCTTTATCAGAAACCTCGTAACTACCCGATTTATAAAGCATATTATCGGCTAAGGAGATATAAACCACACCTTTAAGTACCTGTACATCAACATCTCCAAGTTCTTCCCTGCTTAATGAACGGGTTAAATTATTGGTTAATACCATGTTAAGCGAATCACTTTTGTTTTTGGCATTTACCAGTTGTTTGATGTATTTATTCGAACTGTTAATTTCATCAACCAGTTTCGAGATATTAACGTTCCCCTGGTTACTCGAGTTTAAACATTTGTTCAGGGCGTCTTGTAAAGCGGTAACATTAGCTCTTTCTGAAGCAATCTGTTCTTCTAAACTTTTTACCCTGCTGGTGCTTCCGCTAAGTTCGCGTTGGCTATCCTGATATTTATTACTAAGTTCCTGATTTCTTTCTCTCAATTTGGAATAAGTATCCTGAAGTTCAGCGTATTTTTTATTACTTACACAACCTGCAGCAAGGGCCAGGCCAAAGAGCATTAAAGGGATTGATTTGTATAATTTCATAATTTTTATTTTTTTATTGCTAATATGTCAACAAATTTCCTGCCGCAAAGTTTATTATGCACATTAACCGATGTTAAAAAGCATTAATCTTTACTGAATCGAAGCTGGCCAATGCCTTGTATGCCCTTAATCCTATACTACCAGATTGATATTGGCTATCAGTTGCAGAAAGAACGGCTTTAGCCGATCCGTTTATAAAAATATCAAATTTATCGCCTCTTGCAACAATTTTCAGTGTGTACACTTTGTTCATTTCAACAGGGTATTTTACTGAGCTTAAAACAATCCATTTTTGATCGCTCGCTTTACCTAACTGTACTGTTCCATCAAGTTGATTTAGACCTACGTAATACCCCTGGTAAGCATCAGGTCCGATTGCCGGATTGGAAACCCTGAACATTAAACCAGCATCGCCTGCGGTATTAATCTTTACATCGGCCTGGTAGGTAAAATCTTTAAAATCTGTGCCATTGGCTACATATTTAGAACCATTGATACCGTAACCGCCAGAGCCAGCATTTGAGGCCGAATTAACTTGTCCATCTTTCCAAAACCAGCCACCACCGTAAAAAACCCAATCGGCAGCCATTCCTTTATCAAAATTTTCAATCAGGCTTTTACTTACTTTCTTAGGTTGACCAATTACCGGAAAACAGCTTAAGCGGATATTTTCTGATCCGTAAGGTACCAAAGTGATCTCTTCATCTTTTTCATTTGAGGAAACCGGACTAAAAGGCACATCAAAAGCAGCAACCTTGTTATATCCTAACCCCCAGGATGGTATTTTTCTACCCTGAATTTTCAATTTCACGGGTGATGCTGCTGCGATAAAAGGATTTTCGGGCATGGTAGATTTTTCAACTTTAACGGTTTTGTTTAAATTTCCTTTAGCTAATAACAGGCCGTAATTCCATGGTGATGCGGGACGGATTTCATAATCTGTAAAACCTTCAACAGGATGTGTTTTTGTTATTTTATTTTCGGCTTTGATTTCTAATGAATAAACAATTGGGCCACGCATTACACTTACTGAATTATTTACCTGTGTTTGAGTGCTTATCTGCATCGGGAAATTGAGCTCCAATTGATCCTGATTTTTCCATTCGCGACTGATCGTAAACATCTCTCCTGCTTTTACACCACTTAATAAGGTTCCATTTAATTTTATGGTTGGTTTAATGCTCCAGGTTGGAATTCTCAAGATTAACGGAAATGATGTTGATGCTGCAAGACCGATATTGAGTTTAATCTGTTCTTCAAATGGGTAATTGGTTTCTTCGGTAATCTTTATCTTTTTATTTCCTGCTACCAGCGTCTCTATTTCCATTGGCCCATAAGTAATTACGGCAAGGCCATGATCTGGTGTGGCCACTACACTGCTTTTTACAAAGTAAGGCCAGCCCATATGCATATTATAGCGGCAGCAGCCATAACCTGAATATGGACTTGAAACGATGCCAGAGCCATAATCCTGATTAAAACCATGATCGCCATGTACACTTTGTACCTGATTGGGTAAGGTATAATATGAATGATTTTTAAAATCTCTGCTAAACTGAGCAGGTAAAGCATTAAAAGCAACTTTTTCGAGCTGATCGCCAATTTTAGCCTCATGGATTACTTTGGCAGCAGTTTCTAAACTCTGCATCCATTCTACTACGGTACAGGTTTCTACCCCTTCTATGCTGCTGGTACCGGCAAGAAACTCCGTACCTGAACCCAAACCTTCTGGCTGACCATGATCGTGCATGATGTGTTGGATTCCTTTTAAAAGGGCATCGCGGTTGGCAGGCAGATCGTTTAGTTGTGCATAAACAATTGGGAATTTTAATGCCTGAGCTACATTAACCATGTGTTTTGGCTGAAAATCATCCCCATAAAAGTAAAATTCATTATTGGTATAAATATCTATCCAGGGGTAAGCTTGTTCTTTTAATTTTTCTACCAGCTTTAATAGGTCCTGATCGCCGGTTTTATTGTAAAGCCAGATGGCAATTTCCATATTATCGCCAGCTCTTGATTTGCCCCATTCTTTTAAAGGATCAGCATCTAAACTGGCCAGTTCGTACTTAAAATATTTAGAAAGGAAAGGAATTACCCTTTTATCATTTGTAGCCTCATAATAACTTTGAAGGGCATACATCATAGGCATACGTGGCCACCAATCTTTCATTTTTGGCGGACCAAACAAGCCATTGGGCTGCTGGTTATTTAATGTCCAATCGATATATTTTTGTGCCTTAGCCTTAAGTGCAGGATCATCCAATGTATAAGCTAAAGCCACCAAACCTTTAACATAGTAAGGCACCCGCTCCCATCCGTTACCATCTCCGCCAAGCCAATCGGTATTTTTACCCAGGTTATCTTTTTCAGGATATAGTTCTTCGGCCATTCCTGTTGCACCATCACGCTGTTGTTCCAGCTGCTTTAACAACCATCCTTTCGCTTTTATGCTGCCGATAGGCAACTGCATATAAACCTGTTGTTTTAAAGGTGCTTTATTAAACTCGGTTAAATTTTGGGCTTGTAAATTTTGAATGGCTAAACTGGAAATCAGGAAACAAATGGGGGTTACTATTCTCTTCATAAAAAGGATTATTGGTTAGATAATTATTGTTATAAAACTAACAAATATGAGTGAATAATAAAACGATTTAGTAAAAATAGACAAAAGCAAATAAAAAGCTAATAATCAAATACTTGACTACATAAAAACATAAACCCAACAACTTAGATATGATAAATTGTTGGGCTTTTTAAAAAAGGTCTTTTTAAAATTTATTTTTTGCCAGAAGTAATACCTTGCCAGGTATCCGTTCTGAATGGCGAGGCCGGAAGGCCATCGTTAGCGATAAGATTTGTTACAGGATTATTTCCCCATGCATAGCGCACGGCAACCGGATTGGCAACCTGATCGCTGCTTACTACAATCTGGTTCCCTTGTATCATTGCTTTGGCCCAGTGAAATTTCTTATCAGCTCCTGCAATGGCAAAACCTGTAAGTGTTACACCATCTGCCGCTTTTAATCCATTTTCGGTATTGCCAAAAGTTAAACGGATCTGTTTTCCTTCAACTTTAGCCGATTGGTAAACCGGTCCTGAGTAATTATTTTTCTGACCATAAGTTTTTGCCAGTGCTATTAAACCCAACCTTCGGCCAACTTCCTGTTTATTTTTAGGGTGGATATCTTTTGCATCGCCAATATCAATAATGGTTGCCATGCCGGTATTTGGTAAAACCAGTGTTTTTTGCTGGGCCTCTCTCAGTTCTGCCCAGGCCGATTCAACCGGGGCATTATCCACCTGCATATAATTAGCCAATTGAACAAAATAAAATGGAAAATCGCCCTGGCCCCATTTCTGACGCCAATCTTTAATCATTACTGGAAATAACTCACGGTATTGATAAGCCCTGTCGGCATTGCTTTCTCCCTGATACCAAATGGCTCCTTTGATTGAAAACTGAATAAAAGGATTAATCATGGCGTTATATAAAACCGTTGGTCGGTTAGGGCCACTTTCATCAGCAGGTTTTGGCCCGATGTTGTTAAAATTGAGTCCAATTTTATATTTCCAGTCTCCAGCAAGCGAAATTTTCTCACCCGCATTATTTGTCACACTTAAATCTTTGGCCTCGCCATAAATGCCACCGCCGCCGCCACTATCAAAAACACGTACGGTAATTATATTTTCGCCTGGTTTGAGTAAATCTGCAGGTATGGCATAGCTTCTACCTACGTTATAGCCGACCGTTTCGCCAACTTTTACACCGTTTACATAAGCAATATCGTTATCATCTATGGTTCCGAGGTTAAGTTTTATACCGCTTGTTTTCCAATTTTCCGGAACATTCACTTTCCTGCTAAACCACACAATGCCATCGAAATTTTTAAGTGAAGCTTCTTCCCACAACGTTGGCAAATTCATACTTTTCCAGCCTGTAGTTTCTGCTGTGGCCCATTTAAGCTGTCCGGCCTGATAACCAGAATCTTTTTCTGTGGTCATTTTAACCCAATTGGCTACTTTTTCGTCGTATGAAACCGTTGAAGAATTTTTAGCTGCTTGTTGGATTTTATCAACTGCCGCAGAAAAATCGGTCATTTTTTTAAGCGATTCGGCACTGGTCCAGGCTTCTGCAATGGTACCGCCCCATGAGGTGTGGATTAGTCCTATTGGAATTTTTGTTTTCTCGTACACTTCGCGGGCAAAGAAATATGCTGTAGATGAAAATTCGGCAATATATTTCGGACTGCATTCCTGCCAGCCACCATTGGTTACTTTAGCGTCGCTAAGTGGAGTATTACTTGTAATATGTTCTGCCTGTAATAAACGGATGTTGGGAAATTTAGCATCTGCGATCTCTTTTTCGTAATTACTTATTTTCCCCCAGCCAGCCAGGGGCATTTCCATATTGGATTGGCCTGAGCAGATCCATACATCACCAATCAGTACATTGTTAAGCACCAATAATTCTCCATCCGAAATGGTGATGGTGTAAGGTCCGCCATAACCTGGTGTTCCAACTTTGATTTTCCAATTGCCATTGGCATCTGCAATAGCGCCATAATTGATTTTATTCCACGAAACCGTAATTTTAACGGCTTTTCCGGCGGTGGCTTTGCCCCAAATAGCAGCATTTGTTTTTTGCTGCAGCACCATATTATTGCTAAAAACCGATGGCAACAAAATTTTCGCATGTAAAAACTGGAAACTAAAGAGTAGTAACGCAATTAGAAATAAAGATTTTATCCTCGGGATGCTCATATTTGACCTATTTTTGAATGATTAGAAAGCGAATTTACACTTTCTACCGGTCAACATCAATACATTCATCAGCACTTCACATTTTTGTGTTAAAAATGAGGCAAAATTCGTTCAATTGTTTGGGTAAGAATATCATTTTGCTTATTTTGCAGGTCTAAAAGAACAACTCTGGGTTCAAGATCGAATTTGCCGGACGTTCCTCAAATTACTGAATTAATGGTTAAGATTTTTATAGGCGGCCTTCCTGACAACATCCAAGAGATGGATTTGGCAATACTGGTTAGTCTTCACGGCAGGGTAGAAACAATTAAAATTGTGCGCGACAGGGCTACGGGCAAATGTAAGGGTTATGCTTTTTTGGAAATATACAGTCTTCCTGATGCCAAAAACATTGTATCCACTTTAAATGATGAAACTTTTAAAGGCAATGTAATTACGGTTAAAATATCGGAAGAGGACAGTACAGCCAAAGCAGCTAAACCAAAAACCAACCAGCCTTTTAAAAGCAAAAGACCAAGGTTACAGCGGTAATTTTTCTTTAAAGCCCTTTATTACATCCTTATCCTTTAAATTTTCTTTGTTTTTATAGCGGCAAATATTGATCAATATTTGCTTTCTGTTAATTAGTTTTTGACGATAAACTTTTTTATCCGGTTCTAAACCTATATTTTGCCGGCATTGTTCCGATGCTCATGTAAAACAATAGACATAAACAGATATGGAAAATTATGCCATTGTAATATTTATTTTAGCGGTAATGATCGGTTTATCATCAATTGCCGATCACATTAAAATCCCCTATCCTATTTTATTGATTATTGCTGGTATAGCAGTTGGTTTTATACCTTCTTTACCGCCTATTGATATTAATCCGGAGATTATTTTCCTGATTTTCTTACCGCCGTTACTGTACGATGCTGCCTTTAACATTTCGTTTAAAGAGTTTAAAACCAATATTAATACCATACTTACTTTGGCTATATCACTGGTGTTTATAACTGCGGTTGGCATTGCTGTGGTGGCACATTATATGATTCCGGGGATGAGCTGGCCGATATCATTCGTATTGGGTGCCATACTTTCTGCAACTGATGCCGTTGCCGCCATGAGCATTACGAAAGGATTGGGCTTATCACATAAAACGAATACCATTTTAGAGGGCGAAAGTTTGGTTAACGATGCTTCAGCGCTGGTAGCCTACCGTTTTGCTGTGGCGGCGGTAACGGGAACTGCTTTTGTATTTTGGAAAGCATCTTTAGAATTTGCTGTTTTAATGGCGGGAGGTTTTTTGATTGGTATGGTCATGTCGAGAATCCTGGCTTTCATCCTTAAAAGAATACACGATAACAGGTTAGCTACCATCAGTTTTATGTTACTGATGCCTTTTGTAACTTATTTAATTGCAGAGGAGGTACATGTTTCGGGCGTAATTGCAGTGGTAATGCTGGGTTTGGGTATTTCGAGATTCAGCAATAAGGTTTTCCCGGAACAGCTTAAAAACCAATCGAAAAATATCTGGGACATTATTATTTTTTTATTGAACGGATTGATTTTCATTTTAATCGGACTGCAGTTTCCGTATGTTTATAGAAACATCAATAGTGCAGATATTTTACCATATATTGGTTATTCTTTGGTGATTACCATTGTCGCTTTGTTACTCAGGATGGCACGTGTTTTTCTACAGCGGTTCAACCTTCAGAAAGCTTTTCAAAAAGGAAAACACAAGATTACAGAAGAGGCGTTATTGGATTTTAAAAACAGTTTGATCATCAGCTGGTCGGGTATGAGGGGTATTGTTTCTTTAGCTATTGCCATCGGATTACCGGCTACTTTATCTGATGGAAGTGCTTTCCCGCAGCGTAATGCCATTATTTTTATTTCTGTTGTGGTTGTACTTTTTACGCTTATCGGGCAGGGACTTACGCTCCCCTGGTTGGTGAAGAAACTGGCGACGGAGGATGATCAGTAGATGTTCTAAATGAAATCAATAGGGTTTTTAACCGCAAAGGGCGCGGAGTAAATGAGCAGAGGACGCAAAGCTGAGCGACTAATCAATTCCATCATCCATTTTACACTTTCCATGATTTTACCACCGAATTCACAGAGAAGAAATCACAGAGGACACAGAGGAGATAAACTTTGACAATCTTAAAAGCATGCGCCCAAAGATTGTCAAAGTAAATGGTGATTGATCTGAATGGTTTACCAATACACGCTGTAAAGCGCAACCAATAAGCCTATGATGATTAAAGCACCAACTGCAAAACTGGTAGAGGTTTTAAACATTTTAGCATCAATGGCCAATCCTTTAGCTTCGGCCTTAGCTTTGTTACTTGCTAAACTGATGATTACCATACCAAGGATACAGAATACAAACACGAAGCCCATTCTATCTAAAAATGGAATTTCGTAAACGCCAACTGCGTTTTTAACAGAGAAGCCACTTCCTGATAACCACGAAAGATCGCTAAGGTTAGGTAAGAATTTAAGCAAGATTGAAAGGGCAAAACCACCAATGGTCGCAAATAATGCGGCACCAGAAGTTGTTCTTTTCCAGAAGAATCCCAAGATAAACATGGCAAAAATACCTGGAGATACAAAACCTGTATACTCCTGAATGTATTGGAAACCACCTTTTTTATCGATACCCAAGTATGGGGCAATTACTACGCCCAGGATCATAGCCACAACAATCGAAATTTTACCTGTTGTTACGAGATTTTTCTCTGATGCTTCAACATTTAATACCTTCTTATAAATATCCAAAGTAAAAATGGTAGCAATACTGTTCGCTTTACCAGCTAATGAGGCTACAACGGCAGCAGTTAATGCAGCAAAAGAAAGTCCTTTTAAACCTGCAGGCAGCAAGTTTAACAATACCGGATAAGCGCGATCGGGATTTACCGAACCACCCTGAATCATTTCTGATTGAAAAGCACCATCTTTATATAATACATAAGCTGCAATGCCGGGTAAAACCACGATAATCGGCATTAATAATTTTAAGAATGCAGCAAAAAGAATCCCGCCACGGGCAGTTTCTAAATTTGCACCCAAAGCACGCTGGGTGATATATTGATTACAACCCCAATAGTTTAAATTCACAATCCACATACCACCTACCAACACGCTTAAACCTGGTAAATCAATATAATTTTCATTATCCGGTTTCAAAATCATGTGGAAATGCTCTGAAGCTTTTGTGGTCATTAAGCTATAACCCTCAAAAATTCCTGAAGTACCATAATGGGTAGATACCAGGTTTAACGCCAGATAAGTAGTTGCTAATCCACCCAAAATCAGGAAAAATACCTGGATAACATCGGTATAACCGATTACCTTCATCCCGCCAAGTGTAATGATGATGGCGAAAACGGCAATGGCATACATACAAAAACGCAAATCAAAGCCTGAAATACTGCTTACAGCCAAGGCACCCAGATAAAGGATCGATGTTAAGTTTACCACCACATACAGCAATAACCAGAATACCGCCATAATCATAGCTACTGTACCGTTATAACGCTGGTGTAAGAATTGCGGCATTGTTGCAATTTTGTTCTTTAAATAAACCGGGATAAAGAAAACGGCTACAACGACTAAGGTTAAAGCGCCCATCCATTCGTAAGTTGCAATGGCCAATCCCATTTTAAAGCCCGATCCACTCATGCCAATAAACTGCTCGGCAGAAATATTCGATGCGATTAATGACGCACCAATGGCCCACCAGGTTAAAGAGCCTTCGGCAAGAAAATAATCTTTGGAACCGGTAGATTCTGATTTTTTCTTATTGTAAATGTAGAGCCCGTAAGCGGCTACAATAACGAAGTAGATTGCAAATACAATGTAATCCTTCGTGTCTAATAAATTGTTCTTCATTGATTTATTTTGGTTAGTGTACCTGAGGTAATTTTATTTTAATTGTATAAACTGGTACCGTTATCGGTTTGTACAGTGTAGGCATCCAGCTTAAGTCCAAACTCCAGTAAATATTTTGATGCAAGTTCTTCGATGAGATCTGCAATTTTCTCTTCTTTAACAATATTAATGGTACAGCCACCAAAACCACCGCCCATCATCCTGGCGCCTAATACTTCATCAAGTGGTTTAACAGCATCAACCAAAAAGTCGAGTTCTTTACAGCTTACCTCATACTCTTTGCTCAAACCTTCATGCGTTTCTATCATCAGTTTGCCCAAAGCTTTCAGATCACCATTTTTCAATTGCTTTGCTGCGCTTAACAAACGGGCAATCTCTTCTACTACAAAACGGCACTTGTTGTATACATCTATGTCCATGGGTTTAACATAAGCCTCAAGCATGTTTAAATCAACATCACGGAGTGTATTTGCATTTGGATAATGTTCTTTAACCCAGGCAACACCCTGTTCGCACTGCGCTCTTCTTTTGTTATATGCCGAATCGGCTAACGCATGTTTTACATTGGTGTTTAGCAGCAACAGTTTATATCCATCCAACTTTAGCGGGATATAACTGTATTCCATTGATCTGCAATCGAGCATAATCGCATGATCTTTTTTACCAAACACAGAAGCGAACTGATCCATAATACCGCAATTAACACCGGCAAAAGTCTGTTCTGCTTTTTGTGCGATTAAAGCAATATCCATTTTCGGAACGGAAAGCGAAAAAAGCTGATCGAGTGCAAAACCTGTGGCACACTCAACTGCAGCCGAAGATGATAAACCTGCACCTAATGGCACATCGCCATCGATATAAAAATTAAAACCACCTAGTTTATAACCTCTTTCCTTTAACTGATCGGCCACTCCTAAAATGTAGTTGGCCCAGCTATTTTCTGATTTTTTTAAATCTTTAACCGATGAGATATCAAATTGCTGATAGCTTTCTGAAAACAGGTGTATTTCATCGTCTTCTCTTTTAGATATAGCGACATAAATGGCCTTATCAATTGCAGCAGGCATTACAAAACCACCATTATAATCGGTGTGCTCTCCAATGATGTTAATCCTTCCGGGAGAACGCACTAAAATCGGTTCAGCATTGAAAAGCTTTTTAAATGTATTTTTTAAATGTTGTGCATTCATTATCAATATTTTTAGTCTTCAGTCTTGCTGATCTTATAGTGTATGGTAGACATTTCCTTTAAACGGTTTGCAGCAAATTCAGGTGTAATATCACGCTGAGGGTTCGCCAGCATCTCATAACCCACCATAAATTTCTTAACGGTTGCAGAACGCAACAATGGTGGATAAAAATGCATGTGCCAGTGCCATTCAGGGTAATATCCGTTGTTTACCGGCGTTTGGTGCATCCCTGCTGAGTAAGGGAAAGCGGTTTCGAACAGGTTATCGTATTTGGTTGTTAATACTTTAATCGCCCCGGCCAATGATTTCTTTTCAGCCTCGCTAAACAATTTGATACTGTTTACATGGCGTTTACTGATGATCATGGTTTCGTAAGGCCAAACCGCCCAGAAAGGCACCAGTACCACGAAATGATCGTTTTCAAATACAATACGCTCGTTTTTTTTCAATTCCAGCTTTAAATAATCGGCCAATAAACTTCTCCTGTGAATGGCATAGTAAGTTTTCTGACGTTCAGTCTCTTTGGCAATTTCCAATGGGATATCGCCCTGCGACCAGATCTGTCCATGCGGATGCGGATTGCTACAGCCCATTATATCTCCCTTGTTTTCGAAAATCTGGATGTATTTGATCCAATCGTTTTCGGCAAGGCTATTGAATTCATTTTGCCAAACATTTACCACCGCGGTGATGGCTTCCACACTCATTTCTGGTAGTGTAAGGTTATGCTTTGGACTAAAACTGATTACCCTGCAAAGTCCGCGCTGGTTATTGGCAACCAATAAATCATTCTCGTTCATATTTCCGGCAGGGGTATCTTCCAGCAAGGCTGCAAAATCATTGTTAAAAACAAAACTTTCGGTATAATCAGGATTGCTATCGCCATCTGCCCTGCCATTGCCCGGGCATAAATAACATTTAGGATCGTATTCGGGGCGGTTATCGGGTGTTAGCGCTTCAACCTTACCCTGCCAGGGCCTTTTAGTACGGTGTGGGGAAACTAAAACCCATTCTCCGGTTAATATATTTAACCTGGTATGCGGATTACTGTCGAGTTCGAATGTTTGGTTCATCTTATATTTTCAATTGGTTAGAAAAAGGAAGTCATTTTACTTCGCCCGTCTAAACCGCCAAATTATAAAATTAATATTAATTGTCAAAACGACAATTAATATTAATTTTTATATTCGTGAAAAATTGAACATATTAAGCCTTTAAAACCTCTTATAAAAAATGATTGAATATTCCAGACAGCCGCATTACCTTGTTGCTGTTGACTGTATCGTATTTGGATTTGATGGCGAGCACCTTAAAATTCTTCTTGTAAAGCGCGGTTTAGAGCCCGAAATAAATAAATGGAGCTTGATGGGCGGTTTTGTTGGTGCTGATGAAAGCCCCGATGATGCCGCAAACAGGGTGTTAAAAAAAATGACAGGTTTAGAAGGTGTGTACCTGGAACAGCTGCAGATTTATGGCGAGCCTAAGCGCGATCCGATAGAACGTACGCTTTCTGTAGGTTATTTTGCTTTGATTGATATTCATAAATATGAAGCACAGTTAAACGACGATTACGAAGCAGAATGGTTTTTGATCAACGACAGGCCTAAACTGATTTTCGACCATAATGAAATGGTTGCAGATGCGCGGAAAAAACTGAGGTACAAAGCAGCCCTCCACCCTATTCTGTTCGAAATGTTGCCTAAAAAATTCACCATACCGCAGTTGCACATCCTTTTTGAAGAGGTAAACGATACCAAAATTGATACAAGAAATTTCAGCCGTAAGATTACTTCAACCGGATTGTTGATCAAACTGGCTGAAAAAGACAGAACAGGCTCTAAAAAAGGGGCATTTTATTTCAAACTCGACAAAAAGAAATATGCTGCCAATGCCCAGGCTTTTTTAAACCTGATGCCAAATTTGAAAGTTTAGGTTTTACTTCTGGTTGTGCTATAAAAGGTAAAACAAAAGCAAAGCATTATTCCTTTGCTTAGGTAGTTGATACCTTAAATATGGCAAAGCACAAAAAAAGACCTTTTCAACCTATAGAAAACTATGGCGTTATTGGTAACCTGAAAACCGTTGCGCTGGTTTCTTTAAAGGGATCAATTGATTTTTTGTGTGCCCCTAGGTTTGACTCACCTAGCGTTTTTGCTTCCATGCTCGATTCGGAAAAGGGCGGTTATTTTTCTGTTGAGCCACAATTGGAAAACTTTACCAGCAAACAGCTTTATCTGCCTGGAACGGCAGTTCTGCTTACCCGTTTTTTTGCCGACCAAGGCATTGCCGAACTCAGTGATTATATGCCACTATCAAAGGAAGTGGATTTTCCCAGTGCCATTGTAAGGCAGATTAAATCCATCAGGGGCAATATTACTTTTAAGGTTTTCTGCGTACCCAGTTTTGGTTATACTGAAAGTACACATACTACTCATCATGAAAGCAATGAACTGATTTTCTTTTCGAAAACCGAAAAACTAACCTTAAAATTAAAAGCCGATGTGCCCTTGCATATAGAAAAAGGTACGGGTTACGCTGCTTTTACGCTTAAGGAATCGGAAACCGCACACATCATCATGGAAATTATTGAGGATGAGCAAGAAGGAGCCGATTTAAACCATTATACCGAACATGGCTACCGCAAAACAGTAGATTATTGGCAGACATGGATCAACCAGACTACATATAAAGGTCGTTATGACGAAATCATCAGGAGATCGGCCATAACCCTCAAACTGCTTACTTCAGCCGAATTTGGCTCGGTAGTAGCTGCTCCAACTTTTGGCCTGCCCGAAACCATTGGCGGGGACAGGAATTGGGATTACCGTTTCACCTGGATCAGGGATGCCGCTTTTACGATGTACGCTTTTTTAAGACTTGGCTTTTTTGATGAAGCCACAGCTTTTATGGACTGGATATTTAACCTATGCCAGAAAGTTGACCTTCAACTGGTGTACCAGATAGATGGAAATGCGAAAATTAAAGAAGTAGAAGCCGATCAGTTTGAAGGTTACCATTCATCTAAACCTGTACGCATAGGTAATGAAGCTGCGAGTCAGTTGCAGATCGATATTTACGGCGAACTGATTGATACGGTGTATATTTACAACAAATCGCACAAACCGATTACCTACGAATTTTGGACATTGATTGAAAAGCAGGTTGAATGCGTAATTAAACAATGGAAAAAACCTGATCATGGGATCTGGGAAATCAGGAGTGAGAAAAAGGAATTCTTACATACGCGTTTGATGTGCTGGGTAGCATTGGACAGGGCGATTAAAATTGCCGAAAACCGATCGTTCCCCTACCCTGAAAGTGAATGGCACAACATCCGCAGCGAGATTTACGAAGATATTTACCATAATTTCTGGAATAAGAAACTGGGTGCCTGGGTACAGTATAAAGGTGCTACACATGTAGATGCGAGTGCGCTGCTGATGCCCTTAACACATTTTATCTCACCATTAGAACCCCGATGGCTTTCTACTATGAAAGCGATTGATGAAGAACTGTTGCTGGATGTACTGGTTTACCGCTACAAAAACGGCATGACCAAAATAGATGGTTTAGAAGGTGAAGAGGGTACTTTTAACATGTGCTCTTTCTGGTTTATAGAAGCACTCGCCAAAAGCGGGGAAGTGGAGCGTGCTGTAGAAAACTTTGAAAAGATGATCGGCTATTCCAACCATCTTTTATTATTTAGCGAAGAACTAGGCAGAAAAGGCGAACATTTAGGCAATTTCCCCCAGGCTTTTACACACCTTGCCTTAATCAGTGCAGCTGTAGAACTGAATAAACAACTGAGTCGAGAAACCGGTTAGCCTATTGTTCTTCGTAATGATAAGTTAAGCCACCATCCACAAAATAAGTTGATCCGGTTACATAAGCAGCTTCATCTGACGCGAGGAAAGCCACCACATTGGCCACATCTTCTACCTTGCCCATTCTTTTTAAAGGGATGTTCTGTAATACTTTTTCCAATTGTTCTTTATCTTCTAATAAATCCTGATTAATCGGTGTAGAAACTGCACCAGGCGCTACATTATTAATCCTGATGTTAAAAGGGGCCAGTTCTGTAGCCAGGTTTCTGGTCAGCATTCTTAAACCGCCCTTACTTGCACAATAAGCCGCAAAATGTGGAAATACGATTTCTTCATGTACCGAACTCATATTGATTACCGTGCCAGCTACTTTATGCTCGCGACAGTAGTTTACAAAAGACTGGATTCCAAAAAAAACACCTTTTAAATTGGTATCCATTACCAGGTCGTAATCTTCTTCTGTTACCTCCCAAAAATCGGCTTTCTTCTCTACACCTGCATTATTGATCAGAATATCGAGCTGGCCAAATTCTTTTACAGCATCGTTTACCAGCTTAACAGCTTCTTTCGCCTTGCTTAAATCGGCGGCTAAAAATACCGCTTTTTGTCCCAGTTCTTTGATCTGGGCAATCAGTTTTTCGCCCCGCTCATCAAATTTATGTCCATTTAAAATAATATCACAGCCCTCTTTTGCTAATTTTAACGCACATGCGGCGCCTATTCCCTGGCTGCTTCCCGTAATTAAAGCTACTTTGTTTTTAAAACGATCCATATCTAATTTTTTATAATAGTTAAAGAAAATTAAAGGGAATATGTTTGCAGAAAATAGCATTAAAACCGCATTGATTTAAAATAAGTTACATCGAAGGAGATCAGGAAATGGCAACTAAATTATTATGATTAATACAGAAAATATAACTTCTTAAATAAAACACCGTTATACGTATAATCATTTATTAGTATGTTTGGGCAACAAACACACAATAAACTTAAATTAATCTTTAAACATGAACATTACAAAAAATCTCCTATTTACCACGCTTATTGCTTTAGGTACACTTACCATGTACTCTTGTAAAACCAAAAAACTGGTAGCAAAACCAGCACCTGCTCCTGTTGAAAAACCAACGCCACCTGTTGAAGAGAAAAAACCAGCACCTGAGCCAGAACCTGAAAAACCAGAACCGATTGAAAAACCGAATTTTAATTTAGATAACATCCAGTTTGAGTTTAATTCGTTCGTACTTAAAACTTCTTCTTTTCCTATTTTAGATAAAGCAGTAGCCGAAATGAAAAAATCGCCTGATACTAAATTTATACTTAATGGATATTCATCCGCAGAGGGCACACCAGAGCACAATATGTCGCTTTCAATTGACCGTGCAAACTCCGTAAAATCTTATTTTGTTAATGCAGGTTTAAATGGCAACAATTTTACCATTGTTGGTCACGGTGACAAAGATCCGATTAGTCCAAATACTACTGAAGAAGGTAGGATTTTAAACCGTAGAACTGAAATTAAGGTTCAGAAGTAAGTATAAAAAATAATTAATAAGACTATTTAAACCCCGCAGACTTTAAAAATCTACGGGGTCTAAATTTCACAATTTATTAGTAAACACGCTAAAATACTTATCAATTTTAGTCTGGGAAGCAATTATAGTAGCATTTGGGGAATGCAGTCCTGCCCCCAAGCTGCCGATGAAAAATTGGCAGCTCGCTAAGGTCAGGTTAGTTATTAGCCATTGTACAACTATCCATAATCTATAAACCCGATCGAAAGCGGTATTCCGATTTTTCATCGGAATTTTAGCAAAGAGCGGGGCTGAAAACCCCTATAAAAAACCGAACCTCCATTTCCAAAAAAATTAGCAGTTTTTTTGACTTTAGGTTAGCAACCTGTGTTACCCTTGTTTAACATCAGAATGGCCAAGGTTCATTGATGGATTTACTTCATCACGGATAAGCTGCTTTAATTCTTTAATCTCCGGAAAGCGCTGCATCTGTTTCCTATCGAAAATCAATTTTTCATTCACGGTTATTGTAAAAACCCCAGAGGTTTCACTTGGTAATAAAGTTACTCCTTTTACTTCATCAACAAAAGTGGTTAAAATTTCCTGTGCCATATAAGCCGAACGGAGCATCCAGCCACATTTAGGGCAATAAGTGATGTTTATGAGCGGTTTTTCCATGATTTTTTTTCACAAGAATACGTAAAGTAATGGAAGATGTGATATGAAAAGGAATGATGGAGGTAAAATAACCAATGATCAATCTATCATGACCAATAGCGATTTTTTAGGATTAATCAATAAAAATTAATGATAAGGAAAATTATGGAAGATGGATGATGGAAGTAAATAACGAATAATCAATATGCATAAGTCCAATTAATAACTTTGACAATCTTTTTAGGCTCATGCTCAGAAGATTGTCAAGTTTTCTTAATTACCTTAATTCCTTAATCATAAATAAAAGTCTAAAAAGTTGGGGTTCGGATGTTTGAAATTTGAGGTATAAAAAATAACGCTGCGATCTCCTCGCCTTTTCTTTGTGGCTTTTGCGGTAAAAATAGAAGAGGTCAGATTAACCTTTACCTTCTCTTTTCCCGATCGGGTCTAAAAATAATATAAAAAACAAAAATTCCTGCCAACAAAAAAACAATGCCTAAAATTAAATTTGCCCTATCATCCATATTAAAGCAACACCACGATGCCCAAATAGTTGGGATTAATTACACAACCTGAAGGAGTATTTCAATAACACTGAACAAAATGAACTAAACAAGTTTTAGGCTCAATTGTTATCAAAATAGAAAAGGGGTATCCACATCCATGTTTACCCCATTTCAAATTACTCCCGTGTTAGAGGAATTATTAATACATTGATTAAGCACATTTTGTTTGCTTTGTCTTGATTATCATACATTATAAATTCCAAATAGGTTAAAATAAGTAAATAGCGATCATTCGACTCCGCTCAGGATGACGAGGCTTAGAAAATATTCAACTTATAACAAACAGCTATTTATTTTTCAATGGAATTTTAAACCAGAATTCAGAACCTTCACCCTCCTTACTGTTTACGCCTATATCGCCACCATGCCTTTCAACAATTTCTGCTGAGATATATAAACCGAGGCCAAGCCCTGAAAAGCTATGTGATGAGGCTTCTACCCGGAAAAAGCGGTCGAATACAAATTGCGATTTATCTTTAGGAATGCCAATACCATAGTCCCGAACGGCAACCAACAGGTAATCTTCTTCTGTTTTTGCCGAAACTTCAATTTTATCAGCATCGGGCGAATATTTAATGGCATTTGAGATAAAATTACTCAATACCTGTTCAATACGGTTACGATCAGCATGTATCTGTACATCAGTTATTTGCTGCACAATACTGTGCCTGTTCAAACTTTCCTGCAAGCCATCAATGGCATCTTCTATCACGCCGGCAATGTTAAAGTCAGAGAAGTTGAAAGTCATTTTACCAGCCTGTATCTTGGTTACATCCAATAAATCTTCAACCAGCGCTGTAAGTTTTCCAATTTGTCGGTTGGCCTTATCTACGAACTCATAAATCTTTTCGAATTTCTGCTGTTCGGCCATTCTAAGCGCAAACTGCAAAAAGCCCTTGATGCTGGTAATAGGCGTTTTCAGCTCGTGACTGGCAATACTCATAAATTCATCCTTACGGTGCATCAGCTCTTTTGTGGCCTGTTGCGCTTTCATTAAATCGGTGACTTCGAAGCCAAAGAAAGCGATCCCATCTATTACACCTTTATCAGAAAATACAGGGTTTAAGATCATATCGAACCACTTTTCTACTGATTTACCTGTAGTTTTATTTACCTGATCAATTTTATAGGCATTGGCTACATATGTTTTGCCTGTTTGCATTACCCGATCTTCAATTTCCAAAAGTTCGGGTGATTCAAATTTAGATCCATTCCCAATCCTTGAGCGGCCGATATAATCCGTACCTCCATCAAAGGTTTTAAAGGCTTCGTTCACAAATTCGTATTTAAGCCCCTCACCTCTGCGGATGGTAATTAATGCAGGTGCATTTTTGAAGATGCTATAAAACTCGTCCTGCTGTTTTTTGATGAGTTTTTGGAGCTCTATACGCTTTTTCTCGGTATGTTTTTGTTTACTGATGTCAATCACATAGGTTACAGCACCGTTTGGTACTTCTTCATCGAGCAGTGCAGAACCAACTAAAACATCTACAGGAACGCCGTCTTTATTAAGGTACTGTTTTTCGAAAGGCGGACAAAAGCCTTCTTCTTTTAACAGTTTAGCTGATATTTTACTGATCGGCATAAAAGCTTCAGGCGTAATCTGCATCCAATCGATATTTCCATTTTCGAAATCAGACCTTGTATAACCTAAAAGTTTTAAGAAAATATCATTGGCATCTTCTATCCTACCGGTTTCGGTGTTGCTAAATAAGATCCCGATGACGTTGGATTCGAAAATCTTTCTGAATTTACGTTCGGTAGAATTCAGTTTTACTTCGGTATCTACCAGTTTCGAAATATCAACAATAGAGCCAACCATGCGGTAAGGGGTTTGCAGATCATCCAGTAAAATACTTCCACGATCGAGCAAAGTAGCATAACTACCATCGGCTTTTTGTAAACGGTACTGCGATGTCCATTGTGTTTCGTTGTGGTTAATGGCATCGTAAACACTTGTTTTTACACGTTCGCGGTCATCAGGGTGGACTTTATCAAACCAAAAGGCAATATTATCCGTTTGAGCATCTTTTTCATAACCAAACATCGTGGTAAAGTTGTCACTCCGCCACATGGTATTTTGCGCCAGGTTCCAGTCCCAAATGGTATCGTTAGTGGCATGCGATACCAGGTTGAAACGTTCTTCACTTTCGGAAAGTTTCATGGTACGCTCTTTCACCTTCAACTCCAGGTCGGCATTGAGCTGACGCAGGTTTTCGCGTGTGCCTAAAAGCTCGTTATAATTTTTCTTCAGTTTCTGTTCAGCCAGTTTTTGCTGACTGATATCAGTTAATGTGGCCACAAAACCATCAGACATTTTTACGGCAATAAGCTGACACCATTGTTCTTTAGAAAACTGTAGTTCTGTTTCGAGCACTTTTCCGTTTTCAACAACGCCAACATATTTATTAAAAAGGTTGCTTACAACCAGTTCAGGTATCATTTTAACCAGCCTGGCCCCTGTTAATTCTGCTTTATTCTTGTTTAAAATACTCAGCGCAGAATCATTAAAGGTGCTGCATTCAAAATCTATGATAAAATGTTTGGCATCCCTTACGGCCCTGAAGGCCAAAATACCATTTAAACTTGCATTGAAAACTCCGCTGATGATATTATTAAGTTCGGTAATCTTTGAAATATCAACAAAAGAAATCACTACACCATCCACTCGCTTATCTTTCCTTAAATAAGGCATAATACGCATTAACGAACGGGTATTGTTTTTTAGTTGTACTTCTTTTTCAATGATGTGGCCGTTTAACAATACTTTTCTGATATCACCGGTAAAGCTTTCAGCTTTAATATTATTCGAAATATGTTCAATCGAACGGCCAATATCTGCTTCAATCAAGTTCACCATACTGATGGCAGCAGGGTTAAATTTGCGGATAATCATTCCGGCATCCAGAAAAATCTGCCCGATATCCGTACTCCTGAAATAATTGTCCAGATCATCATTCAATTCGATGAGTTCTTTGATTTTAAGCTGATGCTCAGTATTTAAGGTATGAAGTTCCTCATTTAGCGATTGTAACTCCTCGTTGCTGGATTGCAGCTCTTCATTGGCAGAAAGCAGTTCTTCATTACTGGATTGAAGCTCCTCGTTGGTCGTCTCCATTTCTTCAACGGCCATTTGCAGGTTCGAACGGGTTTCGTTCAGTTCGGCTTCCAGTTCGAATACATATTCGGACTGCGTAGCGTCATGAAAACCGGGCAGTGCCAATTCATCTTTACCGGCAACTATTTCTAAAACATGTTCGGCAAAAACCACCATGGTAAATCCATTGGTATTGGCCGGATCAGACGGTACTACAGAGATATTAACAAATACATTATTCTTAAAACGGATCTTTTTTAAGGCTACTTTTTTATTTTCTTTCCAGGCTTTTCTCAGTCCGGTATTGAGTACTACCGATACCTCTCTCGGTACCATTTTTAAGATATTCAGCTCAATGCTTTGCTCGGGCAGGGATAAATATTGACGGTAATCGCCAACAGCATCCTGCATAATATAGGCTTTATCTATAAATACCGCTACATAACCCAGATCTGACGAAAGAAAATCGGCCAGACGTTTTTCGAGCGGACTTTGTATCGTTTCAGTAACACTTCCTTTTTTCCGCTCTAAACCAGCGGCGGTTCTGGAGCCGGTATTATAGGTGTTGTACGTGGAATAATTGATTTTTCCGGTTTTCTGATAAATTTTCGATTTACCCGAAATTTCAGTTAATCCAGCTTTCATGGATGAAGCGGTTTCGCTTGAACCGAGAAAGAGGTAACCATTGGGCAGAAGCGAAAAATGAAATATCGAAAGAATTTTTTCCTGAAGGATGCTGTTTACATAGATAAGCATGTTTCTACAGGTAACCAGATCGTTTTTGATAAAGGGCGGCGATTTAATTACATCGTGTTTTGCAAACACAACCTGCTTACGTAAGCTTGCGATCACGCTGATGTGTTTTCCTTCCTGTATAAAGTATTTTTTGAACAGTTGGGCTGGAATTTCTTTCTTTACGGTAAGCGGGTATTGACCCTTGGAAGCAATTTCAATACTTTTTTCGTCAATATCAGAAGCAAATATTTTAATCTCGATTTTTTTACCAGAGCGGTCTACACAATCATTTACCATTGCCGCAACAGAATAAGCTTCTTCTCCGGTACTACAGGCACATATCCAGATTTTGATTACATCGCCATCTTCTTTTCGTGCTACAATATCCTGTAAGGCGTATTCGTTAAGCTGCGCAAAAGCCTGCTCATCCCTAAAAAACTTGGTTACACCGATGAGAAAATCCTGAGCTAAAATTTTCACTTCATGCTCATTCTCCCGTAAAAAGGCAACATAACGGTCTAACTTTTTCATGCCTCTCTCATTCATCCTCCGGCCAATGCGCCTGATAATGGTTGGGGTTTTATAGAGGTTAAAATCGTTGCCGCTGCTGTTGTGTACCAGCTTAAATATTTCATCAAGCAGTTCTTCATTTACCTTACCGTTTTCGAGTACCTTAACTGGCTCTTCATTTACATAACTAAAAAGCTCTTCCTGCATCCTTGAAGGGATCATCACATGATCAGCATTGCCCGAGGCGATGGCCGAATTGGGCATACCGTCGAATTTGGCAGAAGCCGGATCCTGAACAATCACCATCCCACCATTTTCTTTAATACTTTGGATGCCTTTGGTACCATCAGTTCCTGTTCCGGATAGGATAATGGCAATGGCCTTCTCCCTTTTATCTTTGGCCAGGGTATATAAAAAATGATCTATTGCCGTATTTGGTGCTTTAATCTGCGATTTTTCTGCCAGTTTCAACCTTCCTTTTACCAAAGTCATGAGTTTATTGTTGGGAATGATATATACGCAATCTTGCTGAATGGCCATATCATTTGCAGCTTCAAACACCTTCATGTGGGTATGTTTGCCAACCAGCTCTACCAGTAAACTTTTATAATCTGAAGAAAGGTGCTGGATTACGACAAAGGAAAAACTCGAATTTGCGGGCATGTGGTCGAAAAATTCGTGAATAGCCTCCAAACCTCCGGCAGAAGCGCCAATAGCGACAATATATTTATCGTAACGCTTATTAACTATAAGATCATGCTTTTCCTTTTCCTGCTTTTTTTCCATCAGGTTAATTATAAAGTTGCTTTGTTCTAAATTCAAATATAAAATTCCTCAATGATTCGGCGATCCCCAGCTCATTTTCGCTCCAGGGCAATGATTGACCATAAACCGTTTGCAACCAAAGTTTAAACGAATTACGTGGATGATAGTTTTTCCCATCCTTATCAAAATTAATTACCTGTTCGGGATCCCCACCCCATTTAATCTCCCTTATTACCTCCGGGCGGAAGCAGATTACATAATCGCCTCTGCGGCCATCAATAGGGATGACTAAAATACCGCTGCCTATTTTTTCGTAAGCCTTGGCCTCATCATACAGCCCACTGAGGTGGCTGCTCGAAAAAACCTTTTCAGTCTCTTTTCCCTCAAGCCATAACATGAGGTTATACACCTCATGTTTATCAGGGATATTACCGAGGTATTCCAGGCGGTTCCCAATCTTTACCACTACTCCACCAGCATTAAACAAAGAAAGAATGTTTAGGTTTTCATCATCCAGCAATCCTTCTATAATATCATCTTTAGCATAAATAAAATCAGTAATAACCGCCCTTTTTTCTAACCTGGAGGCCGATTGATTATAATCTTCCTGATTTAAAATGGCGGCAATTCTATTCGAAATCTCTACGGAAAGCCATTCGAAAATATAGCGCATATCTACATTGGGGAAATTTGGTTCGATATGGTGACAGGAAATTAAACCCCAAAGTTTGCCTTCGCGCAAAACCCGGATAGACATAGAAGCGCAAACGTTCATATTCTGCATATACTCCAGGTGCACCGAGGCCACGCCTCGCAAATTACAGTCTGAAAGATCGATAAATGCGTTGGTTAATGGATTAATTACCGGATATAACCGAACAGCTTGATAAGTCCTGTTAGGAATAAGCCTGAATGGATTTTTAAGGTAAAGTGCCCTGGCTTGTTTAGGCACATCAGAGGCTGGAAAGGTTTGTCCGAGGTAACTTTCTAATGCTCCCGAAATCTCTTCGGCAATTACAGTTCCGTTCCAATTGGCATCGAACTGGTACATTCTAACCCCATCAAAACCAGAAACTTTCCGCAATTGTTTAATGGCTACATTACAAACCTCTTCCAATGTTGAAGCGCTTTCCATTGCCGAAATAAACTGCCTTACTTCCTGAAAAACATCCGAAAAGCTTTTCTGCCCTTCCTTTAAAGAAGCTTCTATTTCCAGCAGGGAATAATCATTTTTAATATGGATCAAACCATCAAAAAACAATTTTTCACCTTCGTTTTCGAATACCATATTTATTGGAATCCTGTCTTTGGCATTACCATTAATGAGTTTAGTAATATTTTCTACATCCTGGCTACTAAAAAAAGAAGACAAATGTTTATTTACAACCTGCGCCGGTAACTGACCTGTGATGATACTCAGGTTTTCGCTGACCTGAATAATATCCAGCGTTTTATTATCCAGAACCAGCAGGTATCCGTAGTCCTGAATGGAGTTTATATGGTGTATGGGTAAATTTCCGCAGAATTCTGCATCATAATTTCGTATTTCTGACATTTCCGACTATCGTTGATGGGTAAACTTGTGGCTGGAAAACACAAGATTCCATTTTTTAACAATTATGCTGCCAACAAATTGATGTTATAAGATTATTTTCCTTTAAACAAACTTATTGAGGCATATTGCAACTAAAATATAGATTAAGTACTTTATAGCATTAAAAATCATAAAAATAATACCCAAAATACAACCAATAAGAATGTTATTTTTAGAACCTGTTTACAACCTTTCTCGAATCACCCTTTATTTGTCCTTAATGGCCACATAAAAATTTAGTAATAGCAGTTAATTTTAACACATTATTTAGAAAAACATGAATAAAGAAACTGCTTTAACCGCTAGTGTTATCATAAACCAACCGATAGATCTTGTTTGGGAACTCTGGAATAAACCTGAACACATTATAAAGTGGAATGCTCCATCGGCCGAATGGATCAATAAAAAAATAGAAAACAACTTGATTGAAGGTGGTAGTTTTTTATTTGCGATGGCGAAAAAAGACGGGAGTGAAAGTTTCGATTTTAAAGGAACTTATACCGAAATTACTACACACCAGAACATAGCTTACATATTGCATGATGGAAGAAAAACCACAATTACCTTTGCAGGGAGTGCACCTGTTACCCTTAACGAAATTTTTGAGCCGGTTGCTGATCTTAATTTTGATATGCAACAGGAATTTTGCCAATCGGTATTAAACAAGTTTAAAGCTTACGCTGAGCAGTTGTAGCCATTTTTTTTCTAGTTTTTTTACGTTTCTTCCACCAGATAACAAAACCGGTAACGGGCAAACTCGCTGCAATTAATGCGGCTAAGAAAGAAATAATTTTATTTGGCAATCCCAGTAACCTACCGGTATGTAAATCATAATTGGTAGCTTCTATCAGGTCGGCGCCATTGAAATTTTTATAGAGCTTGGCCCTGAGCATTACTCCTGTTGCCGCATCGTAGAAAAAAGTATTCTGGTTCCTGGCCCAACGATAGGGATAGATCATTCTTAAACGCAGTTCGCCTTTACCCCGTAAAGAAAAATTGGTTGCAATAGCTCCGGGATATTTGATTTTTGCCTCGGTATAAATTTTATTGTAACGTATAGGCAATGAATCAATCTGCGCAGGTTTAGCAGCAACGATGGCTTTCCCTTGCCCCAGTTTACTACCCGCAAAAAAACTTGCAGCATTTTTTACACCTTTGAAAGCAAAATATAAACCGCTTAATGCAGTAATTAAGAGTATAACAGAAGCATAAAAACCCAATACGTTATGCAAATCGTAATTAAGCCGTTTAAATGAAGCTTTTCTTTTAATGGTTAAAGATTGTTTTAATAAACGCATCTGTCCGGGGAACCAAAGCACCAGTCCGGTAATGAGCATAATTACAAAAATAACCACCGACCATTGCATGATAAATTCTCCTGTTTTGCCCAACAACAGCGAAGTATGGATATGCTCAACCACCTCGAGCCAATCTTCTTTACCTTTTTTCACCAGAGAGGCATCATAAGGATTAAAATAATAAACAGCGGCCTTTTTGGTGGTAATTTCTACCGTTGCATTCGGTATGGCATCTTCAATCCTAATCAGCCTTAACTGATCTTTTGGTGAAAGTTTTTCGAATTTGGAAATAACCTGATCTAAACCTACAAATGGTTTTTGCTGAACGGCCACATATCTAAAATCTTTCTGGGTAAAATCCCTGATCTCTTCTTCAAATACGTAAAGCGCACCAGTAATGCTGATGGTCATAACCACCAAACCAGTAGCCAGGCCTAGCCAAAGGTGAATATTCCTGACAACATTTTTAAAATTCTTATTTTTCATTGCTTAAAAGGCATAACCAGCCGACAGATTAAACCTACGACCATTTCCCCTCACATAGTTTACATTACTGCCATAAAATTGAGATATAGCAGGATAATAAACTTTATTCAGTAAGTTTTCTATACCTAAAGATAATTTTAATGGTTGGGTGATCTGATATATCGCTGCAACATTAAACAAGTTAAAGGCTTTTACAGGTCCTTCACCAATCAGATATTTACCTGTCGCATTGGCTTTAAAACGATCACGGTTTCCTACTCGCATCCAGTTTACATCTACACTTAAGTTTTTAACACCTGAATATTTAAAGTAAACTGTTGTTTTTGATGGTGGGATTCTCGTGGTATTCAGGTATACATCCTTATCACCATTAAAATTACCATCATTATCTACATCGCCTTTTCCTTCTACCTGTGCATAGTTACCACCGATGCTTAAATCATGCAAAACCTGGTAATCTGCCTGTATTTCAAATCCATAAACCCGTTCAGGGATGCGTTGAGAGATATAAGTACCATTAACTTCTAAAAGATTAGCGCCTAATTTAGAAGTGCTGTAGTAGTAAGCAGCACTAAAATTTAATTTTTCTATTGTACTGCTAAAACCTGCCTCATAATTGTTTACAATAATTGGTTTGGTTTCCAGTTGAGATAAAGTGTTGCTTTTTGCTGCCCTCAACACCCTACCCAGTTCAAACACCGAAAACGATTGTGCATAACTCACAAAAGGGTTAAAGAATTTAAATTTAGAATAACGTGCACCCGCATTAAAAACCAAGGCATTGTAGTTTAATTTACCACCCTGTACGGCTATACTCCCTGCACCATTTGCTCCTGTAGCCAAAGTATTAAAATCATCCACATTGATATTGATGTTTTCGACCCTTAATCCCCCTTTAATGGTTAAATCGTTAAATAAAGTTGCAGAAGCTTGCAAATAAGGTGCAAAATTGGTCATATTCATATTCGGCACCCATAAACGGCCATCAGTTAAGCTTTGAGCAGTCTTATCATTCATTAAATCCAAACCATAGTTTAACTGCATTGGCACCTGTTCGGTAATGTTAAATGGCGTATTTAAATTTACCCTCGCCCCTTTTTTGGTTGAAGTAATGGCCGATTGGCCGCTGCCGAAAAATGATGCTGAATTAGAATAAATGGTATAAAAATCCTGATAATATACATTGGCGGTTAAATCGGTTTTACCAAAAATCTGCTGATTTGTATACTGTAAGTTAGCATTGTGATTAAATCTTGTTCCTTCATCTTCACCCAATCTGGTTCCGTAAATTCCAATAGCCGGCGACTGGCCATAAACACCATCTTTGGTTATATATTTAGAATGTTGCCTCGAGCTGAAATAGTTATACATCACCTGTAAACGTTGTTTCGGTGTAAAATTATAGCCTAGTTTTATAAACCCATTGTAAGATTTAGTTTCACCCAAACCATATTCAGGCGAAAGTACCAAACCATCTGCATCGCGGAAAACTCCTGTTTTCTCGAACATACCGCTTATCAGGTAGTCGAATTTCCCCTCTTTACCATAAAGCTGTTGCGAAAAACGATAGCCAATGGTGCTATCTCCCTTTAGGTTTCCGGTAATCCCGGCCTGGGTATAACCTCCAAATGATTTACCTTTATCGGCTTTTTTAGTGATGTAATTAATCAATCCACCTTCAGCACCATTGCCATAAATTGCGGTTGCACCCTTAATCACCTCAACACGTTCAATAACAGAAGGGTCTATACTGCGAATATCCCTTCCTCCTGCCCTTAAAGGCGTGGACTGTGGAATACCATCTATTAATACCAGCACGTTCCGTCCGCGTAAAGTCTGACCTGAATTACCTGTTTGATTAGTAGAGAAACCTAATCCAGGCACACTGTAGGAAAGTATATTTGCCAAATTCGGACTGATGGTAGATTGTGTATTCAATTCTTTAGCAGTAAGTACCGTTACCGAAGATGGCGTTTGAGATAAAGATTCAGGTCGTCTGCTTGCCGAAACAATAACATCATTAAGCCCTTCACTTTGTTCTTTCAAAACAATGGTAATTTTTGCCGTATCATTTACAGTAACCAACACCGTTTGTTCAAATTGATCGAAACCTGTAATCGAAACCCTAACCTGATGGTTTCCTACGGCAACAGCAGCTAACTTAAAGTCTCCGGTTTTATCTGAAGTGGTTCTAAGGTTTTGTTTTCTGATTTGTATATTGGCAAAAGGTATGCTATTCCCTAACGAATCGACAACCTTGCCACTAATTGTTCCTTTCTCTGTTTGAGCAAAGAGTGTGATCCCTGATAGAATAAAAAAAGCTGTTGCTAAAAATTTTGTGTATATGTGCTTCATCAAAACTTGAAATTTCGGCAAAGCTAGCGTTATTTAGACTTGTTAAAAATAATAGCGCAAAAAAGATACTTTCGTATGCATCATATTACTGATTTAAAATAAATAAGCCACAAGTTTTATTTTATATGATCTTTGCGTTAAACCGTTTTGAATAAAAAAGATGTCGGAAGTAAAGATTAAGTACGCAATGATTACCGGAGCCAGTAAAGGAATCGGTAAATCAATAGCCATTGCTTTGGCCAAAAGAAAAACCAACCTGTTACTTATTGCCCGTTCAGCTGATGAATTAAGTACACTGCAAAGCGAGATTAAAAACCAATATGGTGTTGAAGTAGATATTCTGCCGATTGATCTTAGCAATAATGATGCGCCAAAAATGGTTTTAGATTGGGCAAGCAATAAAGATTATCAAATCAATATCCTGATTAACAATGCGGGCTATGGCTTGTGGGGAAAATTTGTTGAACTGGATTTAGCCGCACAGTTGGAAATGTGCCAGTTAAACATGAATACTGTTGCTTCGTTATGTCATTTGTTATTACCAATACTTTCGAAAGAAAAACAATCTTATATCCTCAATGTATCCAGTACTGCGGCTTACCAGGCGGTGCCCACACTGGCCATTTATTCTGCAACCAAAGCTTTTGTGCTATCATTTACGAGGGCATTGCGTTTCGAACTTAAAGATTCCAGCGTTTCAGTAAGCTGTTTAAGTCCAGGGCCAGTTGATACTGGTTTTGCCAGCCGTGCGGGTTTGGATGCTTTTAGCAAAATGGCTGAAAAATTTAACATGCAGCCGGATGAAGTAGCCGAAATTGCGGTTAAGGGAATGTTCGCCAGAAAATCGGAGATTATTCCGGGTTTTACGAATATCATCAGTGTTTATGCGAACAGGATCGTGCCAAAGGGATTTATTGAGAAAATGGCTGCCGGGATTTATAAGACGTAGTCAGTCCGAAAGTCAGGAGTGGGAAGTCCGAAGTTGGAACGAAAAAGCAAAATCTGTAGTTAGATTAATGACCAATAATCAATTTCCAATGTTCAATAACGACCGATTCTGATCTCGCTGGGTTCACCCTGAGCGAAGTCGAAGGGCCTATTAGTTGTCGATTACTTTGACAATCTTTCGGGCTCAAAACATATAAGATTGTCAAAGTTATTTACTTAAATTAATGACCAATAATCAATTTCCAATGTTCAATAGCGACCATTTAAATCGATTACTTTGACAATCTTTTGGGCTCAATGCCTATAAGATTGTCAAAGTTTACGCTAATTTCTCAAGAGTAAATTAATGGAATTAATTAGCCTCGCAGCTTTGCGCCCTCTGAGCCTTCACTCTGCGTTCTTTGCGGTTAAATAAGCTAAACTCCCTACACAAATAAAAATTATTTTCAATTATTTTAAATAAAATTCTTTGGAATATTAAAAATATGTTACGTTTGTATTAAATACTACAAATTCTATAGACTATGTCGAATAAAACTAAGGCGTTTTATTTCCTTTCAGCACCGAACCACTCGCCCATGCGAATGTGCTGTTGTTGCGCATAACTCTATTTCCAATATTCTTTTTTTCCTAAACCTTTAATTTTTTTACAATGGCCACATCGTATCCAACCTTTACCCTATCCGAACAGTTAACTGAGCAGCAACTTGATTTTTTTAATACCCATGGTTTTATCCATTTCAAAAATTTCATCAAACCGGAAACTGTTTCTTCCATCATTAATGCCTCTAAAGAGGTAGAAAAAAAATGGATTGAGCAAGATATTAAAAAAATAAACGGAGTGCCCATTAAATACGGAAAAGACCTCGACGGCTCGCCGATTGTACAACGCTTCGCTTTTCTTAATCAACAGCACCAAACATTGAGCGGTTTATTATTGGATCCACGTTTTAACGCACTGCTTCAACTGGCTGGCGATGGGGCACGATTGGGTACGGAAGAAAAAGACGGCATGGTATTTAACCATTACATTAACGGACCAGACAGCAAATTCAGCAAAATGGGCTGGCATACCGATGGTTTAAGGGATATTTTTTACGGTACAAAGTTGAACCCGATGTTAAATGTAGGCATCCACTTAAGTACATTACAACCCGAAAATGGCGGATTAAAGATTATCCCCGGCACACACAAACAAAATATTTACCAAATGTTATTCCGCAAGAAATATTTCCTTGATAACAAACCAGATACAGAAGAAGTATCGATCTTGCCTGAGGCCGGAGATTTAACCATACACGATGGCAGATTATGGCACAGGGTTGCAGAATCGGCCGTGCGTGGCGAAGAAAGCAGACGCCGTGTAATTTACATCCCTATTATTGCAGGAAAGTATGCACCAAAAAATGAGAATAGTCCGACGGTGTTTTACCAGCGTTTTGCAGGGATTGTAAAATAAATATATGTTATTTGTACTATTATTCAGTTACCTGGTCAGATCAGGAAAGCTAAAGCGGATAAGTGATTTTTCTAAGGCTATACCAAAGAAAATCAGTTTAAAATTTTACCGGCCAGGAACCGCGATACTATTTGGCGTAATACTGGTTGGGGTATAAATTGGAGGATAACATTAAACAGAACGAAGACCATACAAAAGGCAAAAGGGTATTTGCAGATCGGGAACGGACCAATATTTTACGTAAGGGCGAGCAAAGCCTGATCCTTTTTTTATTGAAGAGAGTTCCTGCATGGGTATCTCCTAACATCATGACGGGTATCGGAATGTTTGGATCTTTAATTGTGTTTTCTGCATTTATTTTAGCCCATTTCTACAGTCGAAATTATTTACTGATCGGAATTTCAGGATTTTTCATCAACTGGCTCGGCGATTCGCTGGATGGCCGATTGGCTTATTACCGTGAAACACCACGAAAATGGTACGGATTTGCACTCGATATTATTATGGATTGGCTCAGTATTATCCTCATTGGTTTTGGGTATTATTTTTATGCAGAAGGGCTCACCCATATTTTAGCCTTTCTTTTTGTGGTACTTTATGGCTGGTCTATGATCATTAGTCAACTCCGCTATAAGATAACAGGCCATTATCAGATCGATTCGGGCCGTTTAGGGCCAACTGAACTGCGTATAATCATTTCAATTGTTCTTATAACCGAAACATTGATTTCTGGCAGCATTACCTATTTTGCCATTGCCATGGTAGCCTTGTTACTGGTATTGAACACCATCGATACCTTTAAACTTTTAAAAGCCGGTGATGCTAAAGACAGGGAGGAAAAGGCATGATCAACTGGCCATCGGTAAAGCTTTTTTTAAAGGCGCAGGTATCGGCATTTTCTGGTGGTGTAACCGATTATGGCCTAATGGTGCTCTTAACCGAATGGCTTCATATTCATTTTACCATTTCAATTTTAATTTCTGGTACCGTTGGCGGTATTGTTAACTTTTGCATCAACCGTTTTTGGGCATTTAAGGGCGGTGGCGATTACTGCAGCTCTGCGAGTGGCCAACTCATCCGCTTTTTTACGGTGGTTTTGGGGAGTATTTCCTTAAAATCAGGAGGAACATATTTATTGCAAAAAAGCCTGAATGTAGACTACAAAATCGGGAGATTGCTGATTGACAGTGTTGTTTCTTATGGATTTAATTATCCATTGATGAAATATTGGGTATTCAAGATTAATAAATCAAGTGAATTTGAGGATGAGGAGGAATATTTTGACCCGATTGGGAGAGAGCAAAGGGCATAGTTACTTTGCTACTATTTTTTTGATGATGTACCATATAATAGCCCTACCATATCTAACTGGCAAGCGTTTGCGCTTTATTCGTTAAAATAAAATTATTTAAAGGGTTAATTTCATTAAAAGAGTATGACGATAGGCTTTTAAGGAGATGATTTGTCTCGATAAATCGTCATTGCGAAGCCAATTTTTCATTGGATGAAGCAATCTCTATTGTATCATTAAAAGCATGAAAGATTGCTTCGTCGTTCCTCCTCGCAATGACGACTTTTCTATTTAAATCTGTCGATGGTAAAAGTAAAAATTTCAAATTCGACAGACCGTTGATTATAGATGTATGTATGTTTCTAATGAATAAAGGTAAAAAGGATGTCCAGCTCAAACGATGAAGCATAAAAAACCGAACACCTTACCTTTTACCTTATCAGTTTAATATTGTTTTAGATTCGCTTAACCTATCCTGGTTAATTTTCTTTATAATTTCTTCAAATTCAAGCTCTTTTGCAATATATTTATTCAATAAATCGATCTGATTTAAGCCCCTCACCAGGTTATGATCTCCATAATTGGTTTTATAGTAAGTATCGCCATTTAAAAAATCGGCTATAAACCTTACTGCTTGCATGTAAATCATAAATTTACCCGCGTAAATGAAGAACTGTTTTTCGGTAAAACTTAAAACCGGATCCATTTCTTCCATATATCCTTTATGTATCGCTGCAAATACATCCTCCCTGATGGCTATTTTACTAAAATCTTTCTCCTCTTCGTTCGCTTCTGATAAATAAGTACGCATCATATCGCCCACATCACTTATAAAGTAACCCGGCATCACCGTATCCAGATCGATTACACATAAACCTACCCCGGTTTCTACCTGTAATAGCACATTGCTGATTTTGGTATCGTGATGTACAACACGCAGGTTAAGTGCGCCACTATCTACCATGTGGCCATATTGTTCTTCAATATCGTAATGCCTGATAATTTCGTCTATAGCGAATTTCGCTTCTTTAATGCGTTCCTTAGTGGCTTGTTCTAGTGCATTTTTAAACTGTTCAACACGCAATGGCAGGTTATGAAAATCTTCAATTGTTGGCTTTAACTTTTTCACATTGAAAGCGCATAACATCCTCGTAAATTTACCAAACTGCTTTGCAGCGTGATAAGCCTGCTCCGGATGGTGCACAAAATCAATTGAGCAAGAGTTTTCAACGAAAGGGAAAACGCGGTAAAAATGATCATCAATCACCACAAAATCATGACCATCTGATGTAGATATAGGCGCAACAAACAAATACTTCGGAGCAGTTTGATCTAGATATTTCTTTATTGTTTCGATATTTTGGGCAATATTTTGAGGCTGACGAAAAACCTCAGTATTTACTTCTTGTAAAATATAGGCTAATTCTTCACTATAAACTTTCCAGGTATGGTTAATTAAACCCGAGCCGAAAGGTTCAATTTTAAATTTTTCTACGTTAAGTCCATAAGCACCTAAGACTTCTTGAAACATAAGATGTTAATATATTTGAATGAAAATTGTTCCAGGCTAACCTACATTGATATACCTGGATAAAGTTGCGTGTTAAAATATGCGGGCAGGCTATAAGGCACTACCCGCAACCGAGACTAAAAGCCGCTATCGTCTAAAGCGAAAGTATTTTTACGGTCTTTCCATTTTCCTTTGGTAAAATCAGGGAATTTTTGTGGCATGTTCCCTTCTTTTAACGATTTGGTAGAAAGTGGCGTAATTACGCTCATGGTAACTGAATCATATACATCAATCGGCGTTTGTTTTTTCTGTTTCACGGCCTGGATAAATCCGTTAAATACAAACCAGTCCATACCACCATGACCGGCGCCTACAGCTTCTGCTTCATATTTTTTCCAAAGCGGGTGATCGTATTTAGCAAACCATTCCTGAGCCGGATCCCATACATCGTCTTTTTTCGATTTGTGGTCGATATAAACCGATTTATTTACGTCCATCCAAAGTCCTTTTGTCCCCTGCACCCTAAAACCGATCGAATATGGGCGGGGCAAGTGTGTATCATGACTTAACAAAACGGTTTCGCCGTTTGCACAGTTGATCATGGTAGTGGTTACATCGCCGTTTTTATAATTGATTTTGGCATTTGGGTGGCCTGGCGACATTTCTTCTACGTAAGCCGCCAATCCTTTGGCTTTAGAGCTGAACGATACCAAACTGGTAAAGCTATTACCCCTGTTAATATTGGCATATTGCATCAGCGGACCTACCCCGTGCGTTGGATATAAATCACCATCCTGATCGATGTTGAACTGCGTACGCCATTGCGCCTCGCTTAAAGCTTTTGGTCCGTACTCTACCCCGCCGCCATAATAATCTTTACCGTTGTTAAAAAGTACGTTTCTTAAATTATGCTGATAGCCACCTTCCAGGTGTATCAATTCTCCAAAAAGGCCTTGTCTAACCATGTTTAGGGCTGCCATCACATCTCTGCGGTAACAAACGTTCTCTAAAGTCATGTAAGGCATGCCAGTTTTTTCGGAAGTATTTACAATATCCCAGTGATCCTGAACGGTTAAACCAGCAATTACCTCACAGCCTACATATTTACCTGCTTTCATGGCATCAACCGCCTGATCGCGGTGAAACTGCCATGGCGTTGCAATAATTACCGCATCTATATCTTTACGTTCTATCAGTTTTTTATAGGCATCTACCCCACCGGTATATTCGGTTGCGGCAGGCCTTCCTTTTTTAGCGATAAAAGCGCGGCAAACTTTAAGCGAGCTTTCCTGGGTATCGCAAATTGCTACAATCTCCACATCATCCCTTAAAGCACCTTCCGAGATATGGCTCATTCCACGTGCACCTACACCGATATAGCCTAATCTTACTTTTCCGCTGTCTGATGATGCAAATAAACTTCCGGTTGGCAGGATGGTTAAACCAGCAGCCGTAAATGCACCATTTTTGATAAAATCTCTACGTTCCATTTGTGTTGTTTAATATTTATTGTTTAGTTTTTTAATTGATCCGGTTATTTCTGAACAAACGTTTTACTAGCTATTATTTCGCCTTTTTTCACAACAAAACCACTTCATCTACAATACATTAACAGGCGTTTTCAGATTAAAGATTTTTAAATGGTTTTTGATTAAAATATAACCTGTAATCTTTAATCCTTCCATTTGCATTATCCTGCCTTGGCAGTAATTTTAATCCTTTAATATTGTAGTTTTTGCCCAGGTCGATTACGATCTGGTGTGGTGGTTTTGGCGATTTATCTTCCCATTGGGTATGCCAGATACTGGTAAACTGGAGGTCGAACACATTGGCCGCATTTCCATCATCGCCACCAAGCTCTTCGCTATCGGCAAAAACAATTTTCCAATCGTTACGCGTAATTTCATTGCCTTTATCATCAAGCAGTACAATTTCTGCAACGGTGGTGTATGGCTGTCCTTTTTGCTCCGATAGTGCTTCTAAACAGAAATACCTTGCTGTAACCGGTTTAAAATTCACCGTTTGCCATTTGTTATCGTTGGCAAAGCTACCTTCGGCATAAGGCTGTTGTGCTTCCGAAATCCATTTCTGGCTGGCTTTACGGTGCAGTTCGGGCTGTTTTTCATTCACCACATCCAAAATAGGCTTATCTAAAAAGCTTAAGTCTGGTTTTTCAATTCCGAAAAGATCGAAAACCACCACTTCGTTTTTACCTTTTTTAAGCCAGCTGCCAGGCACCAGCATGGTTTGTGTAGGGCCGATATTCCAGTACCTGCCCAAACACATTCCATTTAACCAAACTAATCCCTTATTCCATTTACCCATGTCGAGATAAGTATCTTCCAGCTTATCGGCATTAAAACTACCTTTATAAAAAGCTGCCGCAGCAGGCTGGTCTTTCAGTTTTTCGTAACGCAGCGGGATATTTACCTCCCCCATCCTGATGGGATAATTTTTCCAGCCTTTTAAAGCGGTTTGTTTTCCGTTTTCAGCTAAATATACCTCACCATGTATGCCTTTTCTATCGTGCATCTGGTAACCATAGTTTACACGGCCCGTAGCCTCTACTAAAATTCTTAATGTACTTTTAACCGTTCTGGCAGGAATTTCGATGCTGAATTTATTTTTTCTTCTGTCCAATTCACCAATCTTTTTTCCATTGATATATACCAGGGCATAATCGTGGATATCTTTAAAATTCAAAGTAGCCTTTTTACCTGCTGCCAATACAGTTTCGTACAATACCGAACCAAAATCCTGGTTTAAATCTTCCATTAGCATGGCTGTATCTGCTAATAAAGGCTTAGGGAGGTTTTTGGTAAGTACAGCTACTGATGAAAAATTAACGGGCTGTAGTTTCTGTATCTTGTTTGCTGCTGGTACATCAGGCAGCACCTCCCCCTCTTGCAGGTAATTGGCAAAAAGTTTACGGATGGCATAAAACTTCTCGGTGGCATTACCAGCCTCATCAATAGGTGCATCATAATCGTAACTACTGGTTTGCGGCAGGTATGGCGGTGCATTGGCGCCACTGTAAGTACCAAAACTTGTACCACCGTGTGCCATATAAATGCTAAAAGATGCTTTCTGATCGAGCATATATTTTAATTCGCTTACAATGCGTTGGGTATCGCCTTGATGGTGTGGCCTGCCCCAGCTATCAAACCAGCCCGGGTAGTACTCTCCACACATCAGCGGACCAGTTGGTTGTATGGCCCTTAATGCTTTAAAATTGGCTTCGGGGTCGCTGCCAAAGTTTACTACCGCAAATAATCCATCAGGATGATCATTTTTTAGCTGCGAAGGGCCATCGCAATGAAATAAGGGAACAGTAAAACCAGCTTCTTTTAAATCAGTCTTAATGATGTTCATGTAATCCTTATCGTTGCCATAGCTCCCGTATTCGTTCTCTACCTGCACCATGATAATGTTACCACCACTACTGATCTGTAAAGGTGCCAGCTGTTTGCCTACCGCTAAAAGGTATTTTTTCGATCTTTCTAAAAAGTACGGGTATTGTGTGCGCAAACGAATGTTTTTATCTTTAAGCAGCCACCAGGGGAAACCGCCAAACTCCCACTCGGCACAAGAATATGGCCCGGGCCTTAATATTACATACAAACCTACCTCTTTGGCCAGTTTACAAAATTCTGCTGCATCGCTCTGCCCTTCCCAGGTAAACTGATCGGGCTGTTTTTCGTGCATGTTCCAAAATAAATAGGCACATACGGTATTTAAGCCCATGGCTTTGGCCATTTGCAAACGCTGTTTCCATTCGGCCTTTGGTATACGGGCAAAATGCATTTCGCCGCAGCGTATTACATAAGGTTTGCCATTAAGCTCAAAAGCATCGGCACCAATGGCAAAGGTAGTTTGCTTTTGGGCCCGGCCATTTACAGTCAGGCCAATTAAAAATGCTATAACAAGTATATTTTTAAGCAAAAAGGCACGCATTTGTTTAGGTTATATTGGGTTTTGTTGATTTGTATTTTTTAAAAGTAGAACAAGCAAATGAGCAAAACAACATAAATATCAGCGCAAACGATTGACTAATTTTTAGGCTACACATTTTTATTAAGCCTAAACCGCACGCTTATTTTGCAATTGGGTTTAATCCATTTTTAAAGAAATAAATTGATTTTTAAAAGCCAGTGTATTAATTAAAAGCTTAAAACCGAATAAATATGATTCAACATGAGGTTTTTAAGACCATCTAATCTAAAAAGATGTAGAAGTATTTCCACAACTACAAAACAGCATGTAGAAAATCAGCATAATACCCCATATTTTTTCCCCACACATACCTTAATATTTTCTTTTTTATGCTGCTCTTTTAAAGCCGAAAATCTACTTAAAAAGGTAAAAGAGGGCATTTTCACTAACAAAAACTCATTTTAAAAAGCCATAAACACCTTAAAATCAGGCTATGCCAAAACAAACTGGACGAAGTTTTGCCTAGGCATAACAAAACTAACCAAACAATGAAAAAATTAACACGCTTTAAAGGTAAAGCCATGGCTTGCCTGGTTCTAATGTGCCTTTTCGTAGCACAATCATGCCGTAAGAATAATCTTATGCCCAACTCTAATGATTTAAGAAATGGAATCTCTATTGCTGAAGCAAAGGCTTATTATGAAAAAAATCTGCAAAGACCATCAAGCAGTGGCAAACTAATGTCTACATCAGCACAAAAGAAAGAGATTAGCATAGAAAGCATTCTCGCAGATAAACAACCCATATGGGCTAGTGCATTTGAGAAGGAACTTTCAACCGGTATTGGTATAAAAGTGCCAATTGATTTCGGGAATGCGTATGCAGTAGTTAATTCTAAAACACAGGCTGTAGTTCCTTTAAGCAGTTTGAATTACTTGTTTATTTATAAAGATAGCTTACAAACTATTCATGCCGAATGGGTAATCCTAGAACCGGATTCATCTTGGCTATACGGGAACAGAAGCCTGTATTTAGGCAAAATCTTTGTAAAAGACTGGAATGGGAAACCCATTAAAAATCTTTGGTATAACCAAAACGGCATTGTTAATCCAATATCTGGACTAAAAAAAAATCAACTTAGTTCTGTTGGCAAATTGCAAACAACAGATCAAGAAGATCTAAATGGCGCTGCTATGCGCCCACGTTATTGTATAAGGATTTCTAAGACATGTCCTAAACAACTTCCCTGCACGGATACCTATTGTGATATGTGTCTAAAGTATTGTGCAAAGGAATTTTGCACCTGGACTCCAACTTGTACTGGACCTGAATGTCAACTGCCTCCTCCTGGAGGCGGAGGCGGGGGTGGCGGGGGAAGTAACCCCTCCGGTCCGCATGGTGGTGGAGGGGGGGGTGGTTATCCGCCAGATGATTGTGATCGTGGGTCGAAGTTCCCTAAAACTCCTGTAGATAATCAAAATGCGGGAGATAATAATATTGTTCCTTTGCCTCCTTGTATTCCTAGGCCAGTTACATTAAAATCAAGCAATATTGAAATTTTTATGGGTATTACAGATCCTGACAAACAAGATTTTCTGTTAGTGCATGATGGAATTTATGAAGCTTTTGAAAATTACCTGGTATTAAATGGAGATTCTCCAGAAAACAAGGAGTTTATAGATTGGGCAGCGGGTTATTTGAATGAAAACCGTAATTTAAGCCCAAGCATTACCAGGCTAGAAAATATTTACCAATTAGTAAAATTGCAAAACTATAGACCTAAGGACCGAGAGCCTGCAAGTTATTATTGGAGACCTAAATTACAAGATGGGACTTGGGATAATTACTTAACTGAAAGTACACCTCTTTATTTTTATCCAAATGGACAAAGGATTGTAAATCTTACTGCTTACAATTGTCACTATTATGCATTTGGCTTAGAAAATGCCACAAAGGTAGATGATGAACATCCAAAATGGGTAATAGATTTATCTTTGAAAGGTTGGGAAGAAGTAACAGGAGATGTTAAAGTTGGAGATAGAATAGTCTATTATCAAGATTATAATGGTAAAAAAGATTGGACGCATTCTGGCATTGTAACAGAAGTTGATGCTGATGGCTACGCCACAAAAATAAGCAGTAAAATGGGTACTTATCAAATTATAGAACATCACCCAAGAGATATTCCCGAATCATACGGAAGCAACCAACCAACATTTTTATTGGGAGAAAAACGTATTGTAGCACCTTCTAGGATTTATTTCAGAAAAAAATAACTGTTATGAAAAAACTCATTTTAACTTTTTCTCTTTTTTTTGTGTTGATTACTTCTACTAATGCACAAAAACATAATGACAGCCAGATTTACATGGATATCTGGAAAATTCTATTATTAAAAATAAACTACGAAAAATTAAAAAAAAATAAAAATATTGATCAACAAGATTCGGTACTCTCCCTTTACAGAGATAATGTAGTAAATCTAAAAAAATCACCCAATGTATATTTAAGTTTCATAGAAAATGAGTTAAGAAATAACAAAGACCAATTAAAAAAGGAATTTATACCATATAAATATGGGCATAATTTACATTTCACCTATGATACTGGTGGTTATTATATTAAAAAGATTGATTTATATAGGGTAATTAAATATTCGTTATTTGAAAAGAGTGATAGTTTGCTACCAGAAAATTTTCTTGAAATACCAGTTGTGGATAAGCATAATTATGTTATAAAGTATAAACCCAAACCTGGTGAACGTAAAGAAGCCTTAAACTACCTAAAACAAAATTTTTCGCTAAACACGAAAGAATTAGGAATTATCTATGATAAAAATAATACTAAATCTATTATCGAAATGAAAGCTTGGCTTGATAAGTACGGCTTAAACGACGATGAAAGAAAATTCATAAAATGGGCAATAAATTATCTCGATGAGAGACCAGGAGAATATGTTGCCAGACTAAATAGCATCTATGAGTTAGTTAAACGCAAAGACTCTATACCAAATGATAAAGAGCCTGGTTTCTAATCTTTAAATTATAAACATAAAACAGGTTGCCTCAATTCAGGCAACCTGTTTTGTTTTAATCCTTTTAGATTTATGTAAATGCAGATAGGTTACAAATTGCTAATTAATAGCTTATAATTTCAATCTTCCATTCAAACACTTGCATTTTTATCAATCAGGATTTTATCTCCGATAAGTTTTTCTTCGCAATAGCCATTTTCCATTCAAAATAGGCCGACTTTGGGTTACTTAATTCTCAAAAAGATGTAGAAGTATTTCCACAACTACAAAACAGCATGTAGAAAATCAGCATAATACCCCATATTTCCCCCCAACACATACCCAAATATTTTCTTTTTTATGCTGCTCTTTTAAAGCCGAAAATCTACTTAAAAAGGTAAAAGAGGGCATTTTAACTAACAAAAACTTATTTCAAAAAGCCATAAACACCTTAAAATCAGGCCATGCCAAACAAAATGGACGAAGTTTTGCCTTAGTGTAAAATACAGAGTGCATTTATTTACTGGTTCTCTAAAATAAGCGCTAATGGAATACAAACTCATTACCGAAATCAACATCGAAGGCAAAGCCATCAGGCACTTTGATTCGTTCGATCTGGAACAACGATTTAATGCACACCATTATTTCGAGCTTCGGTTTAAACATAACCAATTGGGTTTGCCCGGATTAGTTACGCTTGATAACAGCCGCGATTTTGTAGGTAAAACACTTACAGCTTCTTTTGGTCATGAAACCAATAAATTGCAGGAATTTACCGGGCTGGTTACCAAAGTATCTCTTGATCAAAGGCATGGCTATCACGGAGTAATTGTGGTGAGTGGTTACAGCCCTACTATTTTAATTGAACGGGGAGCAGACCTGGGTTCTTACCTTGATAAAAGTTTGGAAGAAATAGTAACGCTGGCTACAAAAGATACAGCTACAAATGACCTTAAAATAGTAGCCAATGCTAACCGCAAAGCACCTATAAATTATCTTATCCAATATAAGGAAAGCGATTTTGAATTTTTAAACCGCTTATCGGCCGAATACCATGAGTGGTTTTTCTATGATGGAAAACAACTCAATTTTGGTAAACCTGATGAACAAAAGGAAATAGAATTGATTTATGGTCGCGATGTGCAGGATTTGCAGTATACCATGGAAATTTCTCCGGTTAAAACTAAAAATTTTACATACCACCCCGATGAAGATGAGATTTTGCAAAGTGAAAGCACTGGCAAAACCGATGGCATACCCGATCTTGAACATGCAGTACAAGCTGCTAACCGAACCTTTAGCAAAACATATCATCAACAGGTCCTGATCTCTATAAACAGCAATAAGGAAATTAAAACTTATACAGAAAATGAGGAAAAAGCCAATACATCAGCATTTTTAAAAATCAGTGCCAGGGGCGATAATGCAGCACTCAGCATTGGCTGTATTGCCGAAATCATGATGAGTATTAAACAGGAACTTGCTTTCATTACCGAAAGCCTGGGTAAATTCCTGATCACCAGTATTCATCACCATATTGATGTAGCGGGCAAGTACCATAATACTTTCGAAGGTTTAGTCGCCTCAACAGAATATCTTTTAGTAAAACATTATAAAAGGCCCGATCCGCAGGTGCAGCTGGCTGATGTGGTGGATAATAATGATCCGCAAGGCCATGGCCGGATAAAAGTGAAGTTTAAATGGGAATGCCTCAACAATGATGTTACCGATTGGTTAAGGATAATTACGCCAGATGCGGGCAGCAGTGCGCAGGTAAGCACAAACAGGGGCTTTGTATTTGTTCCCGAAATTGGCGACCAGGTTGCAATAACTTTTGAGGAAGGCAATATTGCCAGGCCAATTGTATTAGGGAGTATTTTCCATGGTTTAAATGGCGCAGGAGGTGATGAGGATAATCATTTAAAAACAATTGCTACCAGAAGCGGACATACGGTAGAATTTAACGACACTTCGGGCGCTGAAACCATTACCATTACCGATAAAAACCACAATATCATCAGATTTGACACCAGCGCATCAAGTATCGAAATCAGTGCACCCGAAAACATCAATATCACAGCCAAAAATATTACAATCAGTGCCGAACAAAACATTTCAATAGCTGCAGGCGAACATCTTTACAACAATGCCGGAGGAAATATTGCAAGCAATGCGGGCGAAAACCACTCGGTAATGGCTGAGAACATCAGCATGGTTGCTAACGATAACATTAATAAAACGGCTTCCAGTATAGAAAAAACTGCAGAACAGATTAATTTAAACAGTACTAAAGATAATATAGAACTACATAGCAGCAAAGAGATTGTAAACAAAAGCGGCAGTAAAGTTAAATTGTTTTGATATGGGTACGATCAAATACATCAGCAAAACGATAACTGAAAATGCAGAAAGCACTAAATGGTCTGCAACCGATGGGAATATCGATTTTAATGCAACCAAAGAGCTGATGTTGCAGAGCGGGGATAAAGTTAAGTATGACCGTTATGAGCCTGTTGAAAACAAAGTATGTAACTGCAAAGTGCATGCAAAGGCGAAAAATTTCAAAGAGTTAGTTGCATTAGTTAAAGATGCCGAAGATATGCTGATCCAAAATGAGCTGACAGATGTAGGCGAAAGGATCAATACACTAAGGGGTATTTATTACGGCTCGTTATGGAGTGTAGATTATACAAACGAAAAAAGTACCTCAAGAAATCTGGCCTTTACGGTATATACAGGTTCAAATGTAAAGTACGACGCCAGAATAAAATTAAAATGCTCTATTAGTTGTAAGGGTAATCTGTTTCAGGCACTTTATATATCAGCAGAAGTGTACGATACGCCTTATAAAGCTTTAGATTTTGGACATTTAATTATCGGATTAGACTCCAGAAGAAACTGGGCTGCCAGACATGCAAAAATACTTACCCAGGGCGGAACAGGTCTTGAATTAAATACATGGGTTGGAGATTTGGGCGGAGGTGCCGGCTTTTTATCGAACTTAAGAGCCGGAAATTCAAAAAGAAGGGCAAAGTCGATTTTTCCGGTTTCCGGAAGCAGTTATGGTGCAATGGTGAACCTGGAAGGTGATATTGGTGCATATGTAGCCGGAATGGACGAAAAGCAGCCAGATAAAATTGTAGACTCTACAGCACATTTCACCACCATACATGAGGTTTTACAAGATTACTTTATCAATAAATGGAATAACAGGGCTTTCTATTTTATGGCTATGCTTGGCGGCAAAATCAATAACAATGAGATTAAGTATGAAAAAGAAACTTTAGTGTTGGATTGTGCTGATAAAATAGAAGATTTTGCCAAATGGTACCTGGGAAACAGGATGCGGGATAAAAACTCAGGCGGCTTAAGCGATTTTGGGGCTGCGAGTAAGCACTTTAAACCAGTTGCCGAAGAGGTTTCATCTATTTTTATTGAAGCCTTAATTCATACTGTTAAAAAGCCATCAGATATGATCACTGCCAGGACAGATCCTAACCCTAAAATGCCCGAAGAAACTACCATATCAAAGGTTTACAGAGGCGGGCACAATTTATATGAAAAACTGAAAGAAAAGTTGCCAAAATATTAAACATGAAACTGTTTTGGAAAATCAATATTTACCTGAGTATCATCACATTTGTGATATGCCTTTTCTATCTGGCCACGATAATTATTCCGTTAAACCCGCCTATTGCTATTCTTTCTATTACCTCCATGTTTTTTTTATACGGCACATTTTTAGAAATCGTACAAATACCCATCTGTTTAATGGCCCTTATTTCTGGTTACAGGCCAAAAAGACTCTGGCTGTTCTTTTTAGTGATGATTATCTTTTTAACAGTTAAAATAACACTATATGTATACATTTTAGGCAGTATTTAAAATGATTTAACCAAAGGAGAATATGAGTAAAATTCAATATAAATCTTTAGAAAAAACGTTAAACATGCTTTGTAAAGTAGAAATTACCGAACAAACAGCGCTTAAGCATGAGGATTTTATTAGACTTTTTAATGTAGAAATTTTTCCACACAAAACTTCCTTTTGGTCTGGAAATCAACATATAGAAATTATCCGTAAACCAATATTACCCAATGTTTTACCAAATAACAATGCCGATGCATTTGCACAGCAGGTTTCGGCAACATTGCATCAGTTAACCTTAAAACTGGGTTTAAACGGGGCACCCGTTACTATCGAAAAACAAACTGAATTATGGCAAAAGTGGCTGAATATCAGGAAAAATTTAGCTGATACTTTTACGGGCGACTGGGTAGAACCGGCCCTGACAGAAATCGACAAAAAAATGTTGCCTGGCGAAACATTGATGCATTACATTATGCAAGACCTGTTTTTGAACGAATATTTCAGAAATATTTATGATGCCCCTTTTATAGGCAACACCTTTTACTGCAAACGAACGGTACATGCTTTGTGCCCCTTTCCTATCCAAATTAACGAAAAATGGTTGCTTTATACTTCTGCAACCGAACAGTTAATTACTTTTTCGGGTAAATGGGATAAAATCCATAATCAACCTGGCATTAACAATTGGCTTAAAACCAAAACCGATGATTACCTCAGCGAAATCCGTATTAACGGGCAGTACCAGCTGGATCAGCGTACGGGCTGGTGTAATGCATTAGAAAGCTGTTATACCTTAAGCACAAACAGTTATAAAAAGACGCTTAAAATTACTTTAACAACCAATTAAATATACCAAAATGAATTGGAGCACAGACCCTGAACCAACTGATGGTAAAGATAATGCCACAGCTACTGAAGTTGCCGATATCCCAAAGGTATCAGGGCAGCCTGCCACACAAGATTCTGACAGTGCTACACCAAGCGAGGAAATTACCGAGATTTTGGCATGCCATGGTGCAAAATGCACCTGCGATAAAGCTTTCGACCCTTCTCCCAAACCACTGAAAGTACTCAGTCATAATAAATACGTGATCAACGATAACGGTGAAACCAAACTGATTGCAACCACTTTAGAGAATAAACTGCTCAACCTGAACTTTGGTCAATGCAAAGTACCAGATCCAAGCAAACCTGTGCCCTGCACGGCCAGACTGCAATGGAAAGATTATTATGAAAAAGTAGAACTTCCAAATGGCGCTTATGTGCTAACAGATAAAAGTACGGCAATATGCACAGCAAAAAACGGAAATATAAAAATTGTACAGCACGGTCAACAGGCTAATATTACTTCCCACGAACTAGAAAATGCTAATGCAGGCAACTGGGCAGCTGATGGTCCCTTGATTACAGAGGAGTTGATATATACCAGTGCTTTGGCAAAAAACGAAGACGAGGACGGTGCAATCGTAAAATCAATTAATCCTTTAACCTATGATAAACTGCAACCGCTCAATAGCCCTGTTACTTTCAGGGCTGAGTTTAACGGACAGCCAAGCGATGCAGAAAAACAGGGTGTAAACTGGGTAGTTTATGATACAAATGGTGAGCCAATGCAACTGAGAAACGATGCAGGCGAAACCATCACCATTACCTTCAAAAAAGCAGGAACATACCTCATAGAGGCCTATGGCAAAACCAATGGCGATAAAAAAGTAACCAGGGCTTACACCATAAAACAAAACGGGATTGAAACGGTAACCACGCTAGATGGAAAAACCAAAGTGAGGATACAGGTACCTATAGAATTCAGACTTAAAAGCCTTTTTCCAGCCCTGGCCGTACCTGGCGATATCAGCACCATTACTTGGGAAGTAATCAAAACAGGTGGTCCGGGCGTACCTACCCTATTAACCCCTACCGGGAACATTACACAGGTAATCTGTAATGATGAATGTTCCTATGTAGTATCAGCCTGCTTTAACGGTGTTTCAAAACAATCAGAGCAAATACATGCCATTAAGAACGGGCTTACATCGGTTATAACTTCTGTTGAAAGTACAAGGATAAAAGAACAGGTCACATTTAGTGTAAAAGACCGGTTTAAGATTTTGCCTGCCCTTCCCGAAGAAAATGCTGCGGTAAAATGGATATGTAAAGACAATGAAGGGAAGCTTGTTGAATCATTTAAAACCAAAACAGGTGAAACGGTAAGCCATCAATTCGAAGAACCCGGCGAATACACAGTACAGGCCTATTTGGTACAGCCAAGCGTAAAGGTAGCGGTTAAAATAACCGTCGCCCAGCCCGAGCTTATACTTGCACAATGGGAATACCCCGAAGGGGGCAAAAAGACAAAAACAGGCTGGGAAGAAAAAAACCACGCTTACCTTAAATTTAAAGCGGCAGAGGGCATTACTGTTAACTTAGAGTACGGTTATATCGATCGTGATGGCAATGCTAGGGCCATGCATATTATCAATGGTTTCAAGGTACCCCAAAACCAGGTACTGGATACCGGAAAATATGCTTTTGTACCACACGCCGCCCAATATTCAAAACTGTTAAAAGAAGGAATAGAATTTTATTTCAAGATCCATACTGCCGATAAAAAATATGAAATTTTAAGCGGAAATATCCCCCAGCCGCTGCAAAAACTAAAACTGGTTACGGGTGAAGAAATTGTAAACATTGAATTTTTAACCGATGGTAAAGCAGTTATACAGGCCTTATATGGCAGTAAGATGCAATGCCGCATCCGTACCCGGAACCTGAGTGCAAAAAACATCTCAGTAAAAATATACCGTAAAGAAAGCCGGCTGGGAATGGATCACCTTAGAAAAGATACACTTGTACACCATAAAGAATATCCCTTAAACCCTGACGGTATAGTTGAATTTGATTTTACCCTGGCCAAAAGCTGGGAAAAAAGTTATAGTGAAAAACTGCACCGTTTTTATGCCGTGATCGAAGAAATGGAGTTTTTTGGCATCAGCAACACCTTGATGGCTTTCAAAAATGACGTGCCTGCAAATGGTGGTAAGGTACTCGTGGGGATTGGGAGACAGGAAGGACACAATAGCAGCAGCTGCCCAAGGTGCAATAAGGATATTACTACGGCAGAATTGAAGCAGATATTTGGAGATGCAGATAATGAGACACTCACAACAGTTGCCCATACCTACAATAAATATATGGCAGAACTTGGCATGAACACCTGCTGGGTAAAAGCACATTTCTTTGCCCAGATCAGGGTCGAATCAAGCACTAAATTACATTTAAAAAGTGGTGAGAGTATGGATTATAGTGCTGATACACTTATAAATGGAAACCTGAATAAAAAAACAGGTGAGCGCGACAGTCCCCCGTTTTCTTATTTCACCAAACACCATGAAGACGCTTATAAATATGGGCGGACCAAAGACCATGCGGCGAATCAAAAGATGATAGCCAATTTAGCTTATGCCGATAAGAACCGAAGTGTAAATAATAGGGTCGGAAATACCCAGGAAGGCGATGGCTGGAATTTTAGGGGCAAAGGTCTAATCCAGCTTACCGGAAGGGAAAATTACACCAAAGCAAATGCCTATACTTTAAAATATGAAAAAACAGATATCCTTAAAAATCCTGACATCGTATCTAAGGATATTAAGATTGCTGTACTAACATCAATGGCCTTTTTTAAATGGAATGGATTGATTGCGAAATCAAATGGTTTTTCAGAAACTAAACCTGTTTCTGAGCGAGTAGGTAATGAAGTAGGAAACAGTTATGTGTTAAAACAAAATGCTTTTAATGATTATACATCAAAAATATTTAAAGTTAACGACTGTAATTGGAAAAAGACTCAGGTAAAAATCACTGGTAATCGAGCACCATGGATGGAAATAGCAATAAACGAAGCTAAAGCGATGAAGGGTTGCAATGAAGGTATTGAACCTATGTATTCAAAAGCCAAGATTTATCTAGAATATTGTGGTAATAAAGAAGAGCCGACAGACGGAATTAAAGGGCCATGGTGTGCGGCCTATATGAATTGGTGTATCAGTAAAACAAAGAATCCAAAAAATAACGGCAGGCCATATAGCCACGTGAATTCTGCTGGATCACTAACTCCCATAAACAGTCCAAAATATAAAAAGGTGCCTTCTCCTATTTATGGCTGCTTGGTTGTTTATAAAGCCACAGATGGTTCAGGCAAAGGGCACACAGGTTTTCTATTTGGGAAAACTAAAGATGGTCGATTTATTTTAATTGGAGGTAATCAAGGAGATACGATTCGCTTTAGTAGCTATGGAAAGTCTTTCACATATAATAGTATTACCAAAACATTTGAAGGTTTTTATTTACCTGCAGATTATGAAATTAAAGATGCTGATAAATTAAAAGCTAGTGACATTTATATAAGTCCAGCAGAAGTAAACAAAAAATTTAATGTACAGGAGAGAGGAAAAGCAAGTTCAAACAAAACATCTTAAATATGAAAATAAAAGAAATACTACTCATTTTAATCATCATTTCTATAATGAATGGTTGTCAGAATAAAAAAAGAGAAGAAAATTCCTCAATAAGTCAAAAAACACCATATTCCATGCTTCCCTTAAAACTAATTGAAGAAATAAAACAGCATATAGAATATCAAAAAAAGATAGAGAGCGATGAAAATTCTTTTGAGGATCCATATCATTTCACCTCAAGGGATTTAGAATTAGCATCAATTCTAATGCTTGAAGGATTAAAAAATAATGGGTTTAATATTATAAGTGATGAAGGATTTAATTCACGCATTAACGAAGTATTTAGCATTGAACATTTAAAAAACCATCATTACAAAATAAACGTGACAGACAATTACATTACTCTTTTTGGAAATCAAAAAGAAGATTACAATAAATTAAAAAAAAATGAATTCGAAGATATTATATATTATGACAATCGTTTCTTAATGAGAAAGGAGCATTTATTTATGGATATTCAATTATTGAAGTCTCTAATCAAAATAAATAATGACAATACATATAAAATTACAATTCAACCTTATCATATCCACCGTAATAAATATTTATTTAATAATGATAAAGCAAGTTTGGCTTGGCTTTTCAATAATGATAAATACTTTTTAAGTATGCTATTAGAAAGATACAGTTATGATAAAGAACCAAAAATAAATAAAATGATGTTGGATTCAATATATAATATCAATCCGGCACGAGGAGAATTAATCGCAAACTTGTTCTTTGTAAAAGATAGCTACAATAAATTACAGATAAGAAAGAATCTTCTAAAGTATGTAGAGGAAAACACTAGTGCAACAGATAATCGATTTATTTATGCACTAGGTTATTATATGTTATCTATTTATTCTGAAGATCTAGATAAAATCTTCGATGAAGATCCCTCTAAAAAATTCACTGCTGTAGAAAAAGCTGAAATTGTAGCCAACATTGCCAATATCGAAAACCCTGCTATAGAAAAGTATAAATCTCCTGCATCATCTGATGTTTGGAATCTTCCTGGCTCTTCATTATATAACCTTTCGGTTTCGCATCCCGAGGTAATTAAAATAATAGAACAGCATAATTATTTCGGCCTGCCCAAAATGAAAGAGATTATTGCAAAATTACAGGAAGAGGCACCACCAACGGGTGCTGATCCGGAATAATATCACAGAATGTGAAGTTACAGATACGTCAAAAATATTAAACAGCATTTAGAAAACGAATTATTTTTAATTGCAAATCATCCCTCTCACTTTAAAATTTAAATTAACAATGAAAAAATTAACACTCTTAAAAGGCAAAGCGATAGCTTGCTTAGTTGTAATGTGCCTAGTCTTGGCACAAGGTTGTAAAAAAGATCTGCTACAACCCAATTCAAATGTACTTGACAAATCAATATCAATTGAGGAAGCCAAACAATATTTTGAAAATAATCTCCTAAGGCTCAACACCAGTGCAAAACTTTCTTCATCTGGGCCAACAAAATCAGCTACTAACATTTCTCAGGATCTTAATGATGATCAACAACCAATGTGGGACGCCGCACAGTTCAAAGACCTTAGCTTAGGCACAAATGCTGTTCTTACTCCACTATATAGACCAGGTGTATTTGTCAATATTTCTGAGAAAAGGATGGTTACATGCAACTTTTCTCTTTCCTCGTTGACATCAGAACTGGTAACCCTGATGCCTGGGTAAATTGGTATGGTAATGTAGATGAAATAGGGAATATATAAAAATCCTACGACAGGTGATTATTTTGAAATTACAAACCAAATAAAATATAAAAATAGTGCGGGTGAGGTCACGAGGGCAATTGTCACTTACAACGTTTATGCAGATTATGTCTGGGATGAAGATGAAAAAAAATATATGGGAGTTGTCAAGCTCGGTAAGTTTACCGAAGACATTGACATGAAAAATAAGCACACTGTTGATTCTAGATTTAAAATAGATGCTCGGATGTAATTCATAAATTAGTATAACATTTACAGTTGGTTTTTTATCATGAATATAATAGAAGATTTTTATAGTAGTTTTTTTAGCTACACAGATTATTGGAGAGGTTATGGCGAGGAGATCACCCCAAAAGAAATGATGGATTCTCCAGTTGGTGATGATGGGTATTACAAATGGAAGCCAATTGAAGGAGCGTTATCCTATGATGATTATCATGGTTTAGAAAAGAGGTTTAATGTAATTTTCCCTCGAAGCTTCATTGAATGGCATAAACGATATTTCTTTCTGAATTGCAGCTGTAGAATTATAGACCTACCTTTTTCATCACCTAAACAACCACTACAAGATATAATTGATAACTTTGATTACGATGTATCTAAAGACTTAGCAAAATCTAAGCTGTTTATTTTTGCTGAGGACAATGACGAAATAGGACCTTATGTGTTTGACGCACGTGAACCTAGGGATAATAATGAATTTCCTATTAGGATTTATGATTATGAATATGTTGGTGATCTTGATGGTCTAAGTGAGGTTATTTTTTCTTGTTTTACTAAACTACTTGAATGCATAACCTATCTACTCCAAAATATTAATACCTCACCCTTATCAGAAATCTTGCCTGAATTTTTAAGAATTGACCCGGAAGGTGCAGGGAAAACAGGTGTCGACTTTTGGCTAGAGAGAATAGAAGCTGAAAAAGCTAGTGAGAGTTTTGATGATTAACAGCTTCAATATTGCCTATTCATGATTGTCCAAAATGGAAAATAAAGAAAAGATAATAAATGACTTTTTTAAACAGTTTTTTAACCAGGAATTAAACACCGTGTTTAAAGAGCAAACGCCAAAGAATATGATGGCCTCAACTGTAAGTGACAGCGGTTGGCACAATTGGAAGCCCATAAATGGAAAATTCAACGTGAGTGATTATCAAAACATCGAAAAAAAATTCAAGGTCAAATTTCCTGAAAGTTTTATAGAATGGCATAAGTTATACTTTTTTTTGGATTGCGATTGCTCTTTAGTGCGATTACCACATTCTTTTCCCAATGAACCATTGAAAGAAATTATAGATGTTTTAAACAATGACCTTGCGGAAAACTTGATTGCAAATAAAATTTATCCATTTGGGGAAGAAGGAAATGATATGGGGCCATTGGTTTTTGACGGGAGAAGAGAAATAATAAATAATAAATTTCCAATAAGATTTTTTGATTATGACTATTATGGTGATATTGAAGGACTAAGTGAAATTATATTTTCCTCATTTTTAAAATTACTAGAGTGCATAACTTATTTTCTTAAAGAAGTTGAGACGAGAAAAATCTATGAAATAATACCTGATTTTTTTAGCATTGACCCAGATGGTGCTGGAAAAACAGGAATAGATTATTGGTTATCGCAAGCTGCCATGGCAAAAGAAAATGATGAACTCTTCGGAAGTCAATAAAATTATCAAAACATTCTTTAACTATCGGCTGAAGAATGTTCCAAGTTACCAATTATGATATGAAGACTTTAAAAATCATATACATTATAGCCTTATCCAGCTGCGCGATCGAATTATTGCTACTGCTATTTGGCCCTAATGGTATCTTCTATCAGATAAAAGAGGCAATGTTTACACCAGTAGAAGAAGGTCAGTTAATTTCTATCAGTGCTGTATATAGCGTAGATAATAATGATGTCAGGATGCTTAAATTTTTAAATAAAGTTAACACCATAGGCTATTTTTTTTCTTTGACAGGCGCATATTTATCTCTTCTATTGAATAAGTTAGATAGAAAGACGAAATATATCATCGGGATAGCCTTTTTTGTTGCCTCATTAATATTCTATTTAATTACCGGACCGATATTGAACCATCTTCTTCAGAAAAGTTATTTGTAAAATAGTAATGTTGCCTCAGAAATTGAGGCAACATTATATATTTAAGGTTAGAAAAAAATTTGTATGCCAATGCAAGATCTTCGTATTTTGCTCTAATGGGTAGGATTAAAAATATACCGGAATGAAAATAATTACTTTAATCATATCTTTATTTTTCTTAAACTATTACACCGTGATGAGCCAATCGATAGATAAAAACCTAATGGTGACAGTAACAGATTTTGATCCCAATATTTCTGATTATCTAAAAAAATATCCGCAGTTGGAAAGTTTAATATTACTTAATCCTGGGCAGACCATTTTTCCACCAGGTAATGTTATGCCAATTAATCCCTATTATTATAAGCTGACAGAGAAGATTAATAATTTCAAAAATTTAAAGCACCTCAGACTACAGAGTTTGTATGTATTAGATCTTCCGAGTGGCATTACAAAGTGCAAATTGGAAACATTAGCCATTCCATTCTGTCCTGATTCTAATATGGAATCAATTGTGACTAAATTAAAAAAATGCAAGTTTTTAAAAGAAATTGATTTGGTTAGCGTGGTTCTTTCTGATGATAAAATTGTTTTATTAAAAAAAAGTCTACCTCATGTAAAGTTCATTAATTTGATGGATGATCTTTCTTTTGATGAAATGGAAAATTGAAAGACTGTATAATTGGTTATTTTTTCGTCAAACGTATATTGTAATAAAAACAGGTTGCCTCAAAATTGAGGCAACCTGTTTTTATTTTAATCCTTATAACCTTCCCGTAAACTCAAATACGTTTGTGGGTTGCAGATTACATAATCTATAATTTCAATCTTTAACTCTTCACAGATATTAAAACAGCTCTCTAAAAAGCGCTTATCGAATTCATTTGCTTTAATAAGTTTAATATCGCAATAATTTAAAATTAATATTCCGTAAGCATTACAGGCTATGGCTAAACCTGCAATTTGCTTTATATAATTAGGACTTTGCTCCTGCTGTGTAAGCTCATACCAAGAAAAAACCTGATATTTTTCATTTACAAACATGACATACCATTCTACTTTGTTTTTGGCTAATGGTTTACTACGCAGCTGTCTTAAAAGATTAAATGAACTTTCGGCTTTGCTTACATCTAATGGCGTTTGAGTGCTTTGTCTCGTCCTGCTATAGCTTGTCATTAAAAACAAAAAAATGGCAACAAAAAGCAAAGACAAAACAAAAATTGCGACAAGAAAACCTTGGGGTCGCTTAAGTGAGGATGTTAAAGAAAAAATCCTCTGTGAGATAAATTCAGGAATGCTTAGCAAGAGTGCAGCGAGTCGAAAATACGGTTTGCCCCGAAGTACTATAGGACTTTGGTTTGAGAAGCGTAATTTAGCTATCTTGGCACAAGCAAGCTCTTCAAATGTACTTTCAGCAATGGACGAAAACCAGGAAACAAGACTTCTTAAGAAAAAGATTGATGAACTGACCAAGGCACTCGCCGATGCTCAGCTGAAAAATGTTGGATTAGAAACCATGATTGAGGTTGCCGAAAGCGAACTTAAGATCAACATCAGAAAAAAGCGTGGTACCAAACGGTCTTAAGAATGCGGCAAAAACGACCGGACAAGCCTCTGGTTGAACTTTGTGCACTGTTTGGTGTAAGCCGCCAGGCGTATTACCTGGCACAGAAAACAGCGCTAAAGACTGATATCTCCCATATGGTGGTATTGTCACTGGTGTCTGAATTCCGTTCGGAGATCCCATTTTTAGGAACACGAAAACTCCTGCATATGCTTTCTCCAGAGATGGAAAAGCACAATATAAAAATGGGGCGTGACCAGCTTTATGATCTTTTAAGATTTCATGGGCTATTAATACGCAGAAGGAAACGTTCTATCAGGACTACAGACTCCAATCATGCTTTAAAAAGATATCCTAACCTGATAAAACACATGGTGCTTTCTGCTCCTGAACAACTATGGGTGAGCGATATTACCTACATTCGGACTCAGCTAGGCTTTAGTTACTTAAGTCTGATTACTGATGCTTATTCCAGAAAAATTGTAGGATTTGCTCTCCATCCGAACCTCGAGGCTACTGGTTGTATCATCGCTTTGGAGATGGCCATCGGTGCAAGAAAAAAAGACTCACCCTTTATATTGGTTCATCACTCGGATCGGGGCATACAATACTGTTCTAAAAGCTATACTGAGCTTCTAAACAGGGATAGGATCGCAATAAGTATGACTGAAAGCGGTAGTCCGTACGATAATGCTTTAGCCGAACGTGTTAACGGAATAGTAAAGAATGAGTTTTTTCCAAAAAAGATATACCGTGATCATAAGGAAGCGAAAAGAAGTATTGGGATCATTATCAAAAACTACAATGAAAAAAGACCGCATGGCAGTCTGGACTATCTTACGCCATGCAAAGCACATGACATGAGCGGTGAAATAAAAAAACGTTGGAAGCATTATCCCTACAAGAAAAAGGATATAGAAAAGGATCAAATGGAGACTGTTTGATTCAAATAAAGAAAAAATGAATAGGCTTTTCTTTTAATAATAAATTACGAATTGTACACTTGTAAAGTAATATCAGAATTAACAGAAATGAGATGTAAACTTATTCCAGTATTACAGCCTAGAAATGTAAACTTATTCTAGTATTATAATTCAAAAACGACAAGTAAATTCAGGATGGGACACCTAACCAAAATGGCCACTCATTCCTAACCAAAATGGCCACTCATTTCGCTCCAAAATGTGCATTGATTACCGCTTTAAGTGTGCAGTCGGCTGATTTTTAGCGTTTTTAAACTTCGTTTTTAGGCTTCCGGCTTCTATCGTCTGGATAACAAAACGCGCTGCAGATGCTTTAAATCTGCTTAAAAAGAAAGCATAGATTGTTCTAGGTGATCTAGTTTAGATGGGCTGTTTTTCGTGTCTGGCTACCTTTTAAATGATACCTATTGGGACTCTTAGAGATTCAGGGATCCAAAATCTATTCTGGAAACCTTGCAGAGCGCCGGGTGCACACTTTGGATTAAAATCCGGTGTCTACTATCCCTGAAACCCCCAATAACGGGGCTACAGTAGCCACGGAGGCTGTAATGTTCATTTTCAAAAAAAGCAGGGCCGGAAATTAAAATATTAGATTTAGGGATAAAGGGGCATTATGGTTCAACTTCAGAATTGCTACAGAATTGAGTTGTATATTTAATATAGAAGCATAACTAACTTCTTATCCCTAAACCAAATAAAATGAAAAAACTCTACACCATTACTTTAGCAGCACTTGTTGTACTGCTAATAAGCAGCTGTACCAAAAAAGAGGCGGTAACCGATACCAAATTGAGTTACAGTTTTAGCGCAGGCAATTTAAATGCATCGCTCAGCAGTAATGCCAGTGCAAGTGGCGTGGTGGTAGCACCTGGCACCAATGGCAGCATTAACTGGGCTACTGCCAGTATTAATATTGCTAAAGTAGAATTTAGTGCAACTAAGGCAGGCTCTCCGGTATTGTTGGAATCTAAAAATTTCTACCTGGTTAATGCCCTAAAACCCGATTCATTATCTGGCACGGTTTCATTAGCCTCTGGTGTTTACGAGCACAACGAATTTAACCTTGCCATGAGCAGTTCGCTTACCAACCCACCATTATTATTAACAGGAACCTATATCGAAGCTTCGGGGACTAAAATCCCTGTTAGGTTTGAAATGAACCAGGCCCAGGTGATTAAATTAGAAGCAGCAAGGGTTGAAGTTACCTCAGGCACTTATGTGGCAAAGGTAAGTATTCAGTTAAATGCCCTGGTAGCGGGATTAACAGCAAGCGATTTTGGCCAAACTACCCGTACAGGCACCAATAATACAATTATCATTTCGAGCACGATAAACAAAACACTTTACGATAAACTTGTAAGCAGATTTAGCGCTACGTTGAGTGTTAATTTTTCGAAACAGTAAGCTTAAGGTTAAAGCAATAAAGCTTATATTAATTAAATATTAAGTTAATAATTTATTAATATCTTTAGGGGCTAACCAAACCTTCAGAATTCCTTCAGAATTGGAACTTACCTTCGCCCGTTAGTACAAAGTGTGACAGGTAAGTTAAAAACTTTTGGATTCAACCTTAAAATGAGCATTAAACAACAAACCAATAAATTACTGAATAACAGATTTGGTCCCGTTTTTTTAGTTACCGCACTGTTATGCGGCATATCTTTACTCACCAGGCTTGCCTTACTGTTTTATAGTGCATCATCTGTCGATTGGTCGATACTTAACCTACTCAAAATTTTCGTTATCGGCCTCTTTTACGATCTTGCTGCCGCATCTTTTGCGGTAATACCTATTGTAATTTATATATGGCTGCTGCCTGCTAAATGGTATGGCCGTAAATTTAACAAGGTATTGTTGTTTATTTATTTCTTTTTTGTTGTTTTCAGCCTGATTTTCAATGCCATTTCCGAATGGTTTTTTTGGGAAGAATTTTCGGTGCGTTACAACTTTATAGCCGTCGATTATCTGGTTTATACCACAGAAGTGATCGGAAACATCCGCCAATCGTACCCCATTAACAGCATTATGGTGGGTTTGGTGGTGCTTACCGCCCTGGTTATTTATCTTTTAAGGCGCTACATCACAGCATCAACCACTACAAAAAGCAGTTTTGGTAACCGGACAAAAATTGCATTGATTCTTTTATGCCTGCCTGTTTTTACTTATTTCTGCGTAAGTCATAAATTAAAATACCAGAGCAAAAACCAATATGTAAACGAGCTTTCGGGCAATGGGATGTACGATTTCGGTTTTGCTTTTTGGAATAACCAGCTCGATTACAATACTTTTTACAAAACACTTCCCCTTAAAAGTGCCGGATCTATTTTGAGTCATTTACTTCAGCAAGAAACTACGGCTAAAAACAGGGAATTTAAAAATACTTCGAGAAGCATCAGTAATGCCGGTGCCGAAAATAAAATGAATGTGGTACTCATCAGTGTAGAAAGTTTAAGTGCCGAGTTTTTGGGTACTTTTGGCAATACACAGCACATTACGCCACAGCTCGATTCGCTGGCCAAAGAAGGTTTGCTCTTTAATAATTTATACGCCTCGGGTACGCGTACGGTACGTGGTTTGGAGGCACTTTCGCTCTGTATCCCCCCTACGCCCGGCCAATCGATAGTTAAACGCCCTGATAATAAAAACCTGTTTACTTTGGGCAGTATATTCCGCGCTAAAGGTTATAACAGCAGGTTTATTTATGGCGGTTACGGTTATTTCGATAACATGAACGAATTTTTCTCTAACAATGGTTATGAGGTAACGGATAGAAGTTCGTTACAGGATTCGGAAATTCATTATTCCAATATCTGGGGTGTGGCCGACGAAGACCTGTTTACCCTATCGTTACGCGAACTGGATAAAGATTACAAAAACAAGAAGCCGTTTTTTGCACAGATTATGACGGTTTCGAACCACCGCCCTTACACTTACCCTGAAGGAAGGATTGATATCCCATCGCACACGGGCAGAGAAGGTGCTGTTAAATATACCGATTATGCGATTGGTAAATTTATTAGAGAAGCGAAACAAAAACCATGGTTTTCGAATACCTTGTTTGTTATCGTAGCCGATCATTGTGCCTCTAGTGCAGGTAAAGTAGAACTACCGGTGGATAAATATCATATTCCAATGATCTTTTATAGTCCGGGGCACATTGCGCCGGGCAAATTTGAGAAACTTACCGCACAGATTGATATTGGCCCTACTATTTTGGGTTATCTGAATTTCAGTTACGACAGTAAATTCTTTGGTCAGGATGTATTTAAAATGAAAGCAGGAAGTGAAAGGGCTTTTATCAGCACGTACCAAAGCCTGGGTTACATTAAAAACGATAAACTGGTAATTCTGGATCCGAATAAAAAAGCAGTTACTTATAAACCCAATTTTACTACCGGAAGTGCCATAACCCTGCCGGCAGATGAGCAATTGATTAATGAAGCGATATCGAATTATCAAATGGCCTCGTATTTATACCAAAAAGGTTTATATGGTTTCGAATCTAAAAAGAAATAATCGGGATGAGTATACATATTGGATTGCTGATTTGGAAAGAAATGAAGGCAAAATCCATCAGCAGAGAGGAGCTTGCTGCGGCAGTAAACATCACTAAACACCGGGTAGGCACTTTACTTAAATCTGCATCGGTAGATACTGAAATATTAAAACGGATTTCGATAAAACTTAGCCTTAATTTTTTCGAATATTACCGCAAAGATGAAGACCTGGCCCGATTTGAAGTTGATACGGCTATACAAAATCACCAGGAGCTTAACCAGCTTAAAGCGCTGATTAAAGAAAAAAACAGGCTGCTCGAACTTTGTGATGAAACCATTAAAAGCCAGAAAAAGATTATTGCATCGTTAGAAAACCTGCGGAAATTGTAAAAAAATAGACCTCTATTTACTTAGTTCCAGCTGATTGTTCCACTCTTTCAATAATTCGGGGTGTTTTAACAGTTCTTCTTCACTTAAACCGGTTTCCAGTTCGCTTAATTTAAAATCGATGGTATCGGTTATTACGCTGCTGATGTTTAATAAATGGTCTATTTCCGGATCGGTAAGGTATTCTAAAAGTTCGAACACTGCACACCCGGCATTTAAGGCATAAGTGCCTAGCGGATCGGGAAATTCTTCGGTATCGGGTAAAACTTCTTCCAACCTGGTTAAAAGTTGATTTACCTGTTCTTCATCAACCCCATTCAACACCGAATCCTTAATATATTGAATGGATTCTTTTAAGATTTCAGGATTTCCCCAGTTAAATTCCTGGTAAAAACCGATATAATCAGGTAAAAGCCTTTCGCAGATATCTAATCCAAAACCAATTAACCTCTCTTTAGGTAAAACCGTTAATTGCTTGCTTAAGCGCTCGTAAAACCGCGTAGAATCCATTTATTATATCATTTAAGAAATAACTGACCATTAAGCAGTTAAGATCATTAAGAAAACTTTTCTTAATCTTTAACTGTATCAATGCGCCAGGCCGCAAAGATATGCGTTATTTCTACAGGTACAATTTTATTGCAATTAAACGATTTGCCTATACTTTGATTCTCTTACATTTGTTTACGTATGCAGTTACCTCCGCATCATTTACTTCAGGGTTTTGTTAAACATTATCTGATTATAGATCAAAAAATCAGTGCTGCGCAATCCTACCGCATGTTTTCGGATGGTAACCCGGGCATTGTTTTTCATTTAAAAGATCCGTTTTTGCAGTGGAATGATGAAAATTCGGCAGCCATTCCACAACCTCAGAGTTTTGTTTATGGACAACTGAGCCATTACAATACAATGGTTACTCCTGGTGATTTGAAGATGATTGCTGTGGTTTTAGAACCTTATGCTTTATTTACCCATTTCCATACTGCGGCATATGAGTTAAACGACGAAACGATACCCCTGGCTATTTTTTTTGGACAGGAAGCCCGTGATGTTGAAGAACAAATTATTAACGCTTTATCAACCATTGAAGCAATTGCCACGATTGAGCGGTTTTTAATTAAGCGGGTAACTGCACTAAGGCATTTAACTACTAATTTTAGTATGGCCATGCGTTGTATTTACCAGCATCATGGCTTAATCAGTATCGGGAATTTACTCCAAACACTCCCCATAACCGAAAGACAGTTGGAACGTAAATTCAGTGAGCATGTGGGCACCTCGCCTAAAAAATTTGCAGATACCATTAAATTGCAGTACTTTCTTAAATTACTTCAAAAACAGCCCGATAAGGAGAAAATAGCCGATTTGATTTATATTTCGGGTTATTATGACCATGCACACCTTAACCGTAATTTTAAAAAAATGACCGGATTTACGCCAATCCATTATAAACAGACACAGCAAATGCTGGCCATAAACCTTATGCGGGTATAAGGCAATAGATTGTCGGTTTTATACAAATTTTTCTTGATCGTGCTGATTAGTTTTGATCAGTTAAAATACTAAAAATGAAAAATTTTAAAATAGCTACAGCTCAGTTCGAAAACCGGAGTGGCGATAAGGCATATAACCTTTCGGTAATTGAACAGCTTGCCAAAGAAGCCTCCATTCAGGGTGCACAGGCAATTGCCTTCCACGAATGCTCAATAACGGGTTATACTTTTGCCAGGAACCTTTCTAAACCGCAGATGCTCGAACTGGCAGAATCCATCCCTCAGGGGCCAAGTATTATCCGCTTAATTGAAATTGCCAAAAAATTTAATATCGCTATTCTTGCCGGACTGTTTGAAAAAGACGAAAACGACAACCTCTTTAAAGCTTATGTTTGTGTTGATGGGAATGGCCTGATTGCCAAACACCGAAAGCTACATCCGTTTATAAACCCACATCTATTACCGGGCAATGCTTTTACGGTATTCGATTTATATGGATGGAAATGCGGCATTCTGATCTGTTATGACAATAATATTATAGAAAATGTACGGGCAACAACGCTGCTGGGCGCACAAATTATTTTTATGCCCCATGTTACCATGTGCACCCCCTCTACCCGACCCGGAGCAGGCTTTGTAGATGCTAAACTTTGGGAGCACAAAGATGCGAACAGTGACATTTTACGGACAGAGTTTGATGGCCTTAAAGGCCGCCAGTGGTTAATGAAATGGCTTCCTGCCCGGGCTTATGATAATGCCATATATGCGGTTTTCTCCAATCCAGTTGGTATGGATGATGATCAGCTCAAAAACGGATGTTCGATGATTATTGATCCTTTTGGAGATATAATGACTGAATGCAGGTCTTTAGGTAATGAATTTGCAATAGCAGAATTAAGCTCAGATAGATTAACAGATGCTGGAGGATACCGGTATATCCAGGCCAGAAAACCTGATCTATACAGAGAGATACTGGGTAAACATCACAAAAGTGATCAGCAGGTTGTCTGGCTCAAAGAGAAAGAGCTCTAATGGTCGATATTTAAATCATTTTCCTGATACCATATACATCTTAATTGCATTGTTCAAAATGCCAATATTTCCTGGTTTGGAATGTCATTTAGCTTAAAAACAAAAAAGCCTCACATTTCTGTGAGGCTTTTTATGATCCCGCTGGGATAAGAAAATCCAAGAGTAAATAATTATCTTCTGAATTTTAATTTGCTTTAAACTGAAAGATTCCAGAATCTGAGCTATTGCCTGCAATATCTTTTGTAATCACTTTCCAGTAGTACGTTGTACCTGATGTTACTGTTATATCATTCAGAAATTTATCGGTAATACCAGCTTTATAAGATCCCGGCATATTGGTTGTACCAAAATATACCTCATAGTTTAAAATATCATTATCCGGATCACTTGCTGTCCAGGTGAGGTTAACTGTGCCTTGACCAAAAGTGCTAGAAAGATTTTCGGCAGGAAAAGGAGGATGGGACACGGTACCTATACCAGCATTATAAAATTTCCAAACTTCGCTTTTTGCTGTGGTAGATATTGAGCTTGATTTTGACAAAACATACCAGGAATAAGGCATATCCCGATCAAGATTAACTGATAACTGATTTGAAGAAGTAGTTAAATTAATAATAGCATTTGTTAGCAGGTTTTTAATGCTTAACTCGTAATTGTCTGTATTGCTTGCGCTGTTCCAGGTAAAGGTAATGCGACTCTGCGTGGTTGATATTACGGTTCCGGAAGTACATACTGAATTTTGAGCAGGATAACTAAGTACCGCAGAGTCCGGATCAGGTGTAATATTTGTATCGTTCTTTTTGCTACAACCCGTAATAAGGGCAGCTGTTATTAATATAATTAGAATGTACTTTCTCATAATTTCACAACTTTTAATGTTTTTTCGGTTTGACCAATCTTTACTCTAAGCATATAAATACCTGGAGTAAGGTTTAGTGGCTCTATCTGCACTATACCACCTGTGTTGGTAAACTGTTTACTATAAACTTTTCCACCTGTAATTTTAAACAATTCAATAGTTGCTAATGGAATTTCTGTACTACCCAAATTTACATTAAATGTTGATGTAAATGGATTTGGATAGGCCAGAATTTCAGTTGACAGGTCGAAACGTTTTTGATAAATGCCCTGGCAGGATTTATCTGTAGCAATGGTTACATCATTTACACCATTCCTCAAATTTAGGATAATATTACCGTTGGTAGTTGAGGTGGTTGTACCATTGAGGGTAACGTAGTAATTACTAGCACCTTCCATGGTAATGCTTAAGCTCTTTGAAGTATTATTGACGGCTGCATATACAGCTAAATTTTTAGGTTCGGTTATTACAACATTAAAACATTGCTGATAACTGCTTTCGCCTGAAACGGTAAAGCAAACATTATAAGAACCCGCTGCCAAATTGTTAATAGTGGTTGTGCTAGTAAAGAGATAGGTGGCATTTAAATTCCCACTGGTTATTGTTGCAGTATAATTCAAATTTTGTGCAGCATTAATCATAATTGCACCATTTGCCGATCCGTGGCAAGTAGCACTATTGGTTGCTAATGTAAAGTTAGAGGCAGGTAACGCAAAAATTGAGGTAATCACAGCAGCTGCTGATGCTCTACTTACCCCATTAAGCGTTACAGTAACAGTGTATGTACCACTTTGATTAGCTGTATATGTATTTGAAGTTGCCCCTGCAATGTTAACACCATTCTTTAACCATTGATAGGTATAGCCTGCTTCAGGATTTGTGGTAAGCAATGCATTACCTCCGGGATAAAATGTAAGCGGCAGGCGGCCGAATTTCTCAGCCTGTCTGTACCCACGCTTTACACCAAAGTGAGCCGGAAGGAAATCCCCGTGAACAAGCGGGGCAAGAGGCTTTATTTCTCCATGGTGGAACTATCAGAATGGGTAAGATCGGGAAGGAAGAAAACCGTTGAAGAAACCAATTCCCCAACGAACGGTATCATACCACCAACATAGCTATGTATCTACATTGCTCAATATATATCCATATAGCAACATAGATATATATCCACATAACAACGGTTTATGTATAGCAAAAACTACTGACATAACACCTAATACGGGGCAGTTCGAAAGCTTGTAGGGTTTTGTGGGAAGCAACTATTGGCGGTAGAAAGGCGGTTTAGGTAGTCAGTCCCCTTTTCGGGGCTGAGCAAGCGGAAGTTGGGCAGAGCCCTACTTGCTTGCCCTTACGCTATCGCTACAGGGGTTTCAAGTAGCCTCCAAGGCTACTTTGGGGCTTTGCAGGCCTTTTAGGAATCATAAACGGTATACTTTCATGTATACCAATTGGCTAACTAAGCACTTAGCCAGCTAATTAGTCATATGATTAGCCAGCTAATCAGCAAATTAAAATATTAGAGAGGAGCGCAATTTATGAAAATGGACATCATCACAATGGAAGACCTCCGCCAGTTTAAAACGGAACTGTTGCAGGAAATGAAGGGCATTGTCGGACAAAAGACCGAAAGCCAGCAAAATGGCGAATGGCTCAGAAGCGCACAGGTGCGCAAAATGCTGAACATATCAGCAGGCACTTTACAGAACCTGCGCATCAACGGAACATTGCCGTTCCGCAAGATTGGAGGTACGATGTATTACAGCAGAATACAAATAGAAAAAATATTGAAAGGAGAATAATATGAAGAACTATCTGAATATACAACACCATGCCCTTAGCGAATATTTTGAACGGGTGGCAGTGGAGAGCAGATTTTATGCAACTCACATCAGCCTGCTGATGGCATTGTTCTACTACAGCGATAGCGACGCGCCTGAAAAACCCTTTCAGGCCAGCAGGCCAAAACTGATGCGGTTCTCCCGCATCAGGTCTATTGCCACCTACCATAAAAACATCAAAGACCTTGTAGAATACGGCTATATCGAATATAATCCCTCATGGCATCCGCAAAGGGGGACTCAAATAAGATTTATTATCGAGACAGCAAGCAATCCTTAAACAACAGGACATGGAGGATATCAATACAAAATCGGTGCGCTACCCTGTAGCCACCGATATCAAACTGGAAAAGATCGCCCTCAAGCTGGGCAGGACAAAAAAGACGACCATCATACAGATGGTGGAGTATTTCTACCGGAGCAAGAAAGACCCCTTAGACCTGAATGATGAGCTGTTAAAAAAAGAACTTGTTAATGGAAACAACCGGATCATTAGCTTTTTCAAGACGCAGGAAAAAGATTTCCTGTTACCAATATTTAGTGACTCAGGTACACTGGTCACCATTGCAAAACAGCATACTTTGTACTTTAAAGAGGTTGGAACATATCTTAAACAGGATGTTGAAAATGCAAAAAAGCTTGCGGAGCGCATGACGGCACTGGAACGGGGCATTTCCAAAACACAGACCCATCTGGAAGAAAAGGCTTTGTTAAAATCACGCTTTAGAAAAATATTGGAATATTACATCACCCAAAGGGAATCGCTGGGCTGGACTACTGCTAATGTCAAGAAAGAGGAACTGCAAGCCCATGCCAGACAGTCACTTGAAAATTTGTAGTTATGTTCATCAATATCACTACATCGGAAACAGGGGACAATAAAGGCAGCAGCGGGGCGCTGGTCAATTACCTTGAAAAAGAGAACCAGATACAAGTCGAAAAAGGCAAAGGCCTTGGGCAGGAAAATTGGTTTAACGGAATAGGAAACGATATCCGCAGGCAGGAAGTCAGGATGAAAATAGACCGGAATATTGCCAAACTAAGCCGTAGCGACAGTAAATTTTTTCTGATCAATATCAGTCCCAGCCAAAAGGAACTGTCGCACCTTTACGAAAAATATGGTAAGGAAGGAACAAAAGAAAAGTTAAAGGAGTTTGCGGTGAAGGTAATGGATGAGTATGCCAAAAACTTTAAAAGGCCAGGCATTAACAGCCATAAGGACTTGTTGTGGTATGGCAAACACGAAAATTACCGTTATTACAAGCACACAGATAAAGAAGTAAAGGACGGAACAAGGCAAACAGGCGAGCGCAAAGAGGGGCGGCAGGATCACATTCAGATCATTGTCAGTAGGAAAGATATTACCAATACCATTAAGCTTAGCCCTCAGAATACCTCCAGGGGAAAAAACAAAGCGCATTCTGCCAAGCTTGGCGAATTTGACCGTACCGCATTTAAACAATCGGGGGAAAGCCTTTTTGACGACTTTTTCGATTTTGATAGGGGGTTGAAAGATACCCTTGCCTATGCCAATACGATGAAAAATGGGACAATTGCACAAAAAACCCAGATGAATTTACTGGAAAATATTCCCTACCAAAAGCCCGGACAGTACACCATCAACGATTTAGGCAAAAGTGTGGCGGAAGGGCTATTTGAAAGTGTCGGGGAAATGATCGGCACAACCGGAAAGCTGGGGGCCGATCTGTTAAGGATGCTTATGGAACCTGTTTACATTGCACCACAAGACAACCCAATAGAGCCTTCGAGACGCAAGAAAAAAAAGGCAAAGGGGAAATCACAGGATTACGGGATTAGCAGATGAATCCGGCTCATCAGTATTGAAATCAGATTGCCAGATCATTATAAAAGCACCAACATGTGCATCGCTATTTTCTCACCAATAAAAATATGAGATTCTAAACCAAGAATATGTACAAAATAATTTTATAATTGAGAACGGATAATAAGTTGCCCAGAGACTCTGGGCAACTCTTTTAAGGACACTCATCCAGACTTAACAAGTTGTCTGGTGTATCTTTGTCCGCCTCAGTTTTAAGGTATTTTACACCATCTCTGCTGGCGACAATAACCTTTTGCTCGTGCCCACCAACACTGGTGTAGTAGGATTTGGTTCCGTCTCCGATTGAACGGATTGCTTCATCAAGGGATAATTTCCACCTTGATCCATTGTGAATTCCACCTACATTTGCGATCCTTTCGTATGCACTACTGCGCTCGCGTTTATTAATGCAGGAAATTTTTCTACGTTCTGACATTTGAAAATGCTTAAATATCTTCGCATTGTGCGAATCCACGGACTTTTGTTTTTGCCCCACTGCACCAGCGACAACAAGTCCACTATATATCGCTGACAATGCAAGGTAGCAACGCAAACTGTACCCTTTTTACGGTTTTCCGTAGTGCTATTGATTTTAAGCAAGCACCGACCATTGTACTATAGACTAGAACCTTAATTGTAAGTAACGCCCTACAGTGCAATTTCAAAAGCTATTTAGTGAGTATATCAAAAGCTCACCGTACGGCTGTACAAGCAGCCTCAAAATATTTATACTATGAAGTCTAGGTTTCTCAGGCATTGTATTTATTTCCAAAATTGGATGAAAACAACGAAAAGCACCTTAACGAAAGTGCCCACATCATTGGATTTGCCTTCAAAACAAGGCTAAATGCAACACTGATAATATTTAAATCAATTTCCCCTGAGTATGAAACAATTAATGAATATCAAAATGACATCACCCTACGGCTATACAAGTAGCCTCATATTATTTTTATGGATGACCCATTTAGAAGCTATGGTTTAAATGAGCACCAGCTGATGTATATATTTTTAATTCAACTGCTGTCTACAGCAGACCCCACATATTGTATATCGGACTGGTTTGATGAATATAATATTTCATCCTTCGGTTATACAAGTAACCTCTTTTTCGGCTTTCGTAAAGCGATCACCGGCCGTTGTAAGATAGCATAGAACTATAAGCAACGTTACTTCGGTTAATGCCAAATCTATTTGGTGAGTACATCAGGAGCTCACCTTATGGCTGTACAAGCAGCCTCGTAATATTTTTTATTGATGAACCCATTTAAAATCTCCACTTTAAGCGAGCACCAGCCGTTGTATATATTCTAATTCACTGATGGCTACAGCAGAACCCACACGTTGTATATTTAGTTTATTTGGTGAGTAAATTTAATCTCACCATGCGGCTGTACAAGCAGCCTCTAATTGTTATTTTAAGTGAAGCCCACCATTGTATAGTCAATGAAAATACAAGAGAAGCCCATCTGTTGTATTATTCATGAATTAATGAGCACCGTAATGCTTCATCCTACGGCTGTACAAGCAACCTCTGATATTTTAAAAAGCCCTGATGCACTAAATATCGATGGATCGCTATGAGGCACCGGATTGTATCTTGCTTTTAAAATTAGATATAAAACAATATAATAATCAACGGATTACAATAGGGCATTGTATCTTGCTTTAATGTGACCTTGAAAAAGGCTTAAGTTGCCAAAATTCAACCCGCAATTTATGAAGCAATTAGTGAGTGTAAATAACCTCACCCTATGGCTGTACAAGCAGCCTCAAATAATGATTTCCTTTCAAAGAACTATTTACTCCAAATCCAGACGCTACATTATGTTATCTATTCTACGATCATCTGAATTCCTGCTCTTGCAGCTTTATAGGCGATTTTTTCTTTCAAACTGTAATAACTCCAATTTTGCAGCAGGAAAGCATCATCTTTAGCGATTTCCTCTTTTTGTTCCTGATTAACCAGTAACAACGTTGCAGCCTGATGTTTTACACAAAGGTCAATCAGCATCCGGCTGTATACATGTAATTTATATTCGACATAGCGTTTTTCCTGATGCTGGTAATCTTCCAGACTTTTCCGTTTCCGTTTACGTCCGTGACCACCACGATTAAATTTGACCGCTTTTTGCACCCGGTAAATAGCCGATTGTATAGCTAACCTGCGATGCAGAAATTCTTCCTTGCTGCCTATCGTATGTTCGTATTTGCCTATTTTAACAGTAACGGGGTGTTCTATAGACAAGGAAGCTTCTGCAATCACTGAGGTATCCAGCACATGTTGTTCTTTGTCTACCTGAATGGCTGCAAGCAGGAATACCTTGCCCTTATCTAATTGGATATGACTGGCGCAAAGCTTTAATGTTCCGTTCATAATCCTGTCCAGCATAATTTTCTTGTCGCTTTTGTCTTTCCCCAAATAGGTTCTAAACGGCGTTTTGAAAAGCGTAAAACTAAAATTTCTTTTATCGGGAGTGTATGCAAACTTGGAAATCACCTCAGCCCCAAAGGGTATTGGGATATTTTTTTTATAGTTCCTCAGTGACTTTTCACCTTTCCAGTAGGCTGATTTTTCTTTGTTAAAATAAGAGATCAGGGTGTTGTTCAGGTTGCTCAGGATATTGGTAGGTATCTGCCCTTTGAAGTGATTGGAGAGCAACCGGTAGGTAGTATTTTGGCGTGACGATTTTAAGATACCATTTTCTTCCTTCTTTTCATCAGCAATCTTGAGTTTAATTTCCTCCGTTAAATAGAAGAAATCCTTTACCTGCTCCTGAATGAATTGATGGCTCATAATCATATTGGCGGAGCGATAACAAATCCATTGCCAGTTATATAGCTGATCTTTCATCTGTTTAACAACTTCTTTATCCTCAGAATCGATCAGTAACTGAATCTTTCGGGTGATTACCATTTTATTGTTTTCCATAACCTTAGATTTTTACTTTTTTGATTTTGGTACAGGCATTTACAAACACCCTTTGAATGTGCCCCTGGTCCAGATTCAAGGCGGTTGATATTTCCTCAAAACTGTATTGCAGTTCATAACGCATGTGCAGGATTGAGGATTGCTCCTCACATAGATCGCCTTCAAATCTGAATCTGCTGGTTTTTCCAATTGAATCAAGCTTTTGGGTATCCGTGAGAATGGCTTTAAGGGATTCTAATGTTTTTTCGACTTTTCTGGCAGCCTGATAGTCAGATATTCCACCTACATGCCAGGCAATACGCTCATAGTTGAATGAATATTTCAGACATAACCTGATAAACAACTGCTGATCTTGGGTGAGATTGGGAATTAAGGTTTCTAACTTGATCCACTTTTCTTTTAAATCTTTGTCCAGTTCCTCTTTGTAAAGAATGTCGGTATCATCTTCATTTTCGGGGTCATATCCACACATAAATTCCTGATAATCCTCGATTTCATCCAGCTTCAGCATGTTCCGTTGGAACCTGTTGGTCGAAGTTTTATAGTATGCTTTGCAAGCATCTGAAGTAAGTTTTTTTAGAAATACCTCGATGTGGCCGGGATCGTTGATGCTTTTACGGACTAGCCACAATCTTAGGAACGCTTCATTGACTATGCAATCGGCATTAATATCATCTTTGATGTACCTCAGGCACTTATAAAATAAAGAGGGGTATAAGCGCTTGTAAAAAAACTCCAGTCCCTTTTCATTACCCTGCTGAAATTCACGGAAATAATACTGCTGATCTTCAATGCTGTTGCTTTTCATTACTCGTATTGGATTATACGAGTCCCGAAGATGGTAGATGCAAAACTATAGCGGGCTCTATCACCGTGCTACAAGGTTCCGACGCCTTCAGAAACGGTTAACGATAGAGCCCATAGCGCTATAGCTGTACGAAAGTACGCATAAATTCACTATGGGCATTAAATCTATCGTCTCGTTCTGATTCAAATTGTCGGAATTTGTAACCGAGACTCTTCTATTAATACCTCTTATTATAATAAATACTGGATGTTCTTTTTTATCTCATATGTATTGATGGTGACTGATATCCCAAATATAAATAATTGTTTTTAAATACACAATAAGTCTTTCAAAAAATCACGATTTAGAGTTGTCCATTTGTATATGGACAATTCAATATCAACACTTAGCGCTAATATTATAGAGCTGAGAGACGCTTTAGGGCTATCGCAGAAGGATTTTGCCTTGCTCGCAAATATTTCCAGAACAACTTTAGGAAACATAGAGTCCGGCCGAGCCAATTTTAAAATAAGCAGTTTGGATGGGATATTGAATTTTACATTGATTAAGCTGGAGGACTTAAGCAAACCATCTTTTGCTCCGCCAAAAAATATACGTGAAAAGTTATCAGAAAAATATAAGTCTGAACCGTCTGTATCTGTTATCTTAAGTGAAGAGCCTTCTATACCATACTGTATAAAATATAAGCTCCTTAAAACAACCTTCCTTGATACACCGAAAGAGACGAATCAGATTATTAAGTTCTTTGTTGAAAAATATGGTTGGGTACTTAAAGGAAATTCGTTGCATGCGGCATTAAAAAGAATTCCTGAATTAATAGAAATCCAGCCACATCCGAGTAAGCGGTCAACTAATCTATATTCGAAAAGACACGTTTAATAATTTTGATGCGTTGAACGAGATTATACTCAGCCCATAAAGATAAGTGAATAAATTAGCCTAATCTCCAGTTGAGAAGCGATAATGGAATGCAAGATAATGCAAAAATTTATCTCTAAAAATCAAATAATACAGCCCCCGTTTACACAAGGGTATTCATTCGGTTTCATTGAAATTGATAATCATTCATCCTTAGTTTAACCTGGAGCAATGTGCACATTTATTTTGACCGCCTGTTCCAGATCTTAAATTTTCTTTGTCAATGTTGTTACCTTCATTACACTTAGTGTTGTTATGATAACATTTTGCTAATTGAATGAAGTGCGGCTGTTTTTGCCATAAGAATTATTTATTAAATGAGACGCAAGTGACTCAGCCAGAAACTATTATTCGATAAGGTTGAAGGTACCTTCGTTTTTTCTCTACAATTTAGTTACTTAATTTGTCTATGTGGCTTCTTCGTGCATAGCCTATCTGTAGTGAAGATGCTGATCGAGATTAATTGAAAAAAGGTTAACTTATGTTAAAGTTCCGGCCGTAGTATCAACTTTAATTAGATTTGGTTCCAGCTAATCTAAAACCCATTTTTAATGATATACCGTAAATTTATCCTTTTTATTATAGTCATCTGCTTAACCTCATGCCAGCAAAAAAGTTCGAAGATTCGTCAACCTGTTTTACAAGGCATTTGGAAAAAGCACGGATATGGGCAGATTATTCAGATTAGTAAATCAAACATTGACTTTTATGATATTACGCAAAAAAGCTGCCTTCCTGTGAAGACCGTAAGTTTAAAAAACATTAGAGAATTCGGAGAAATTGTAAGTGTTACTGATGATACATTGCTGATGAAAAGCGGAATTAACCGTTACCAATTTATTCGTTTAAAAGCACTTCCCAAATTCTGTAATATACATAGTGAAAAAGCACTTAAGAATCCGGTATATAATTTTGAGGTGTTCTGGAATACTTTTAATGAAAATTATGCTTTTTTTGGAAAGAGAAAAATAAAATGGGATCAAATTTATAGGGACTACAGACCAAAAATTAGTGAGCAAACAACTGATCAGGAATTGTATAATCTATTAAATGAAATCATTGGCAAGTTTAAAGATGGTCATATCACACTTGACGCGCCCAAAAGTGTTGTCGAAGGTAAAGCAAAAGACGGAGGGAAAGAAGACGGAAATTCTGTTTCTAAAATTCCAGAAGTAAGCCCATTAAAACTCCGTAATGCGATACTGCAAAGATACCTGACAGCACCTAATTTTTCAGGTAGAGATCTATACGGCAAGGGACTTTTGAGCTGGGGAATAACTAAAGAAAATGTGGGTTATATACAGATTAATTGGATGCTTTTCTTCCGGGACTACAAGATAGCGGATTCATTAAAAGGGGACGATTACGCCGGTCTGTATTTCCAGAAAGCCACAGGAAATCCTCTACACATGATTGAAGAAGTTGAGCAGGCAAGAAAGATTATGGACAGGGCGATTATGGCGCTAAAAGATGTTAATGGAATTATTTTAGACATTAGGCTAAATGGAGGTGGGTATGATGCAGTGGCTTTGGAAATACTAAATCACTTTGCCAGCAAGAAAACGTTGGCTTTTAGCAAACAAACATGGCTTGGAACAAAATTCTCTGAACCGGTGCCTATATATCTAAGTCCCTCAAAGAAAATCTTTTCTGGCCCTGTTGCGCTGTTAACAAGTCATAGTACAGCTAGCGCTGCCGAAATTATGGCAATGGCATCCATGGGATTAAAGAATTTCATTAGAATAGGTTCATCAACTGAAGGAATATTTTCGGACATGCTTGAAAAAAAACTCCCAAATGGTTGGAGTTTTAGCCTGTCAAACGAGGTTTATATGAACAGTTCAGATGAGAATTTTGAAAATACAGGCATTCCTACAAATATTCAAATGTTTTACCCAAATGAAGGAAACAAATTTCGTTACTCTGTTCTAAAAAATATCAGAGAAGGTGATCCGGCCGTTGACAGCGCTATTTCTCTCCTGTACGCATCAAAGACAAATCCGTAATTGATTAATGTAGTTTATCTCTGACCTATTTTAGCTTATTGATCAGTATCCCCACGCTCAATGCGGCTTGCGAAACCCCTGCGCCCGTTTCCTCCCCGCTGTTCTCGCTCTGGGCATTTACAATATGGTAGCCGTCGGTTTCCTGCGGAGCAGGCTTAGACAGTGCAGGCCAGAACAATCCCCCTTTCGTTGTTTGTTTCCTGCATGGCATAGAGGCACCCCGAAGCCTCAATTCGGGATGCCTAACGTCTACGTTTATATCCCAGTTTGGTATTTCTCCCTCAGCAAAGCCGCATCTGCACTCAATTTTTTGTCTGTTGCCTTAACAATTTCAACGCTTTCATTAAGCACTGGAGCATCTGTATGGATTCTAACACCTGTGGCAAAAATTTCTCTTAATGGTGCCATATCAGCGCCTACTTTTTCATCCAGGATCTTTGCGTAAAGCTGGGTAGTGCGGATATTGGTGTGTCCCAGCATTTTGGAAACGCTCTCAATTGGCACACCGTTCATGAGCGTTACGGTAGTGGCGAAAGTACGTTTCGCAATCCGGTTTCCAAGTGTTTTGGCTATGTCTGTAATTGCGGCGATTTCGACCAAATATTCGTTCATTTTCTGGTTACTGGAAACGGGTAAGGCTTTTCCCTGATTGATACATACAGGGTAGCCTTTATATTTGTCCAGTATAGCTTCTGCAACCGGAAGCAACGGAATGGCTGCCCTTGTATTCGTTTTTTGCCTGTAGGTTATTATCCAGCGCTCCCCGTCAGCACCAAAGCCAATATCCGATGATTTAAGTTTGTAAACATCGGCATAGGACAATCCTGTATAACAACTGAACATGAAGAAATCACGTACCTGCGAAAGTCTTTGTGTGGTAAATTCCTTTTCAGCTATCCTTTGCAGTTCATCTGCTGTAAGGTAGTTTCTATGCACGTCTTTGGATTTGAGCTTGTACCCAAAAAATGGGTCTGCACTGATCCACTTGTTTGCTATGCAGATACGGACGATCTTCCCTAAATTTTTAAGATGTTTAATGGCGGTGTTGTTGGTATTGGCTTTTTCGGTACGGAGGTAAAAATCAAAACCACTTATAAATTCATGATCTATGTTTTTTATATTAATATCGCTTTTGCGGTAATGAAAAGACAAGAAATCCACTACATGCCTTTGCAGTACTTCAAATCTCTTGAGTGTACCTTTTGCATAATCTTTACCTACCAGTGCTTTCATGCTCTTATTATGGGCTTTGATGGCCTCGCCCAGAGTATGGGTGTGTTCGGCCTTGCCAAGGAATTTGCATTTAACGCTTTCAGCGGTTATTTCTGCATCTTCCACGCACAACAGGGTATGGGCAGCGGTAACGCCCGCTTTCATCTTGTCGAGATAAGCGTTTAGGATTTTGGAATCTTCTTTTGTGCCGGTCATGTGACCAGCTTTTGCATTCCATAGCTCCGGTTCACATTTTCTGCTAGCGGACATTTCCACAGGTTTTCCGTCAACGGTAATCCTTAGATAAACAGGGACAGCACCTTTAACATAGTTTTTAGGTTTCTTCAAGTAGAAGAGCAGACTGAAATTAGTTTTCATAATCGACTGATTTAAAGTTAACAAAGTTAGCCTTGCAGTCTAATCGTATCAAGTCGTTCAATGATTGAACTTTCTGTAAGTCAATAGCTTACATCATTTCTAGTGAGTATAACACTCTGTAAAACTACTCACCGAATCACTCACATTTTTTATGCGATTTATTGCATATTTTGGTGTTTCCGGTAAAACAAAAAAGCTTGCAATCATTTGATTTGCAAGCTTTTACGTAGTTTTGATACTATCTTCTGTGATCCCGCTGGGATTCGAACCCAGGACCACTACATTAAAAGTGTAATGCTCTACCAGCTGAGCTACGGAATCATTTACCCCCCTTGCGGGGCTGCAAAGATAGAAATTAAATTCATTCGTGCAAAGGATAAATCCAAAATATTTAATATAAAATTAACCTTAGCTAAACAAAAAGAAGTTAAATATTTATGAATCATGATGTTAAATACGATTAAAAAAAATCATTTTTTATGCTTTCCTGGCCACCTTGGTATCAAAAAATCAAATATTGAAAGAAGCCTGTTTTTAAAGATCCCAAAAATCTTTTGTACAATTATATTTATAGCTATTTTATATAGAAGCAATAAAAAACGAAATCAATACTTATATTACCAAAACTTTTCTAAATCCTACACATAACAAGCTATTTAACATTCCTGTTAGTTGTATAGGTAGTTAGTGACTTTTTTATTTTCATTATTATTTTCACTTTTACATATACATTCGCTTTTCCCTAATGAATATTGAAAATATTTATGGTGAAGATAAGTGGGCTGCATTTGGTGGTTTTTCGCCACTTATTACAGTCTTTAAGTCTTACCATCCACTCAACCCTGAAATTGAAAACATTATTAACCGCTATACATTCCCTATACGCTTTGCCAAAAACAAGCATATTGCGTCGCCATTAAAGCACAACCGCTATATTTTCCTCATTTTAGAAGGGGCAGTACATGGTTATCTTAAAATGGGAAATAAAAAAATTACCACATGGATTGCTGCAGAAAACGAACTGGCAGGAACAATCAGGAATTTGTGGGAGAATGAAATATCCGATGAATATATTGAAACGATTGATCCGGTATTTGCAATTGCCATTCCGCATGAAATGTCGAAACTGCTTTACGAAAATTTCCCCATAGCCAACTATGTAGGGCGTAAAATGACCGAAATCTATTTTCAGGGGGCAACTGAAAGGGCATACATCTGCAGGCTTCCTACTGCATTAAAACGCTATCAAAGGTTTCTGGTGTCTTATCCGCACCTGATTAACCGTGTGCCATTAAAGTATGTGGCTTCATTTATAGGCATGCGGCTCGAAACGCTTAGTAGAATCAGGAAACAGGCTTTAATTGAAGATATTAAATAGTTTTTCGCTTTATCACCTAGTTGTAACCAAATAAAAAAGCGGAACCGGTTAAATACCAGTCCCACTTTTCAATTAAATTTTTCTATTAAAATTTAACAGTATTCAAGTTTTTATCCACTAAAACTCCATTATTAATTTTAAGGTTAAATTGAAGCTTATGTTTTGCTTTTAATTTCAGGATAAATAAATCATTGGTCCCGTTTAAGGCTTCTTTAGCGCCAACATTAATAAATGTCGGGTATAAAACCTTATCTCCGCTGGTATGCAGACGGTCGTTGGTAAAATTATCCATTTGTTTCACATTTAAGTTCTGTACACTTACAAAATCATAATCTTCTGCATGATATGGTAAGGCAAAACTTAAGGCATTTACAGATTTAAGGTTCACTCCTTTTACTTTAATTTCAATAATCTCATCTTTATTATAGGCCTGCTTTGCTGTATTGATTTCTAGCTTACCAGCAACCTTATCAATTTTACTATCGTCTACACCACCATCAAGCTGGGTAGCTACTACCGAAATATCATAAGCATCGATCAGGTTATTTTTATTGATATCGCCATTGCTGATGTAACCTTCAAAATCAGCATCTCCTTTTCTTAAACCAGTATAATTGATGTAAGAGGTTAAATCATTCCGATCAATTAAGCGGTCGTTGTTGATATCGCCAGGCAGGTAACTTTCGGTTCCCGGAACTTTAAATACATATAATTCGCGACCTGATCCGAAACCGCCTACACCTTCGGTAACTGCAATTTTAATATAACGCGCAGTTGGATGACTGGCAAAATTAAATATTTTAACATCCCCATTATTTACCCACTCAAAAGTTCCCGCATCTGTCCAGATTTCTTTATTATTACTATAAAACACTTTACCTTTTAACAATATCCCATTGCCTCTTCCGCTACGAGGCAGGTAATGAAATTTATCGAGTTGATTGATTGATTTAAGATCGATCACCACATCAAAAGGAACCGATTTTACACTCCATTTGGTGTGCCATATATTACCCTCATCAAAATCGAACAGGTTGTTAACGTCTTCACCTTCCTGATTTTCTGCTGTAGTTTGGGCTACAATACCCTGAATGGCAAATTGTAATGGATTAGATTTAGTGGTGGCTTTAATTTCGGTCCAGTCAGAATAACCATCTTTGTTTACCGCACGCAATTTAAAAGAATAAGGCGTTTCTGCGGCTAAACCATCAAATAACAAAGCCGTATCGCGGATGGTGGTATAATGCATCTCGTTAAAATCGATTTCATAAAAATCGGCATTATTTACTTTGCTCCATGTTGGGGTAAGGGTGTAAGCTTCCCTGTTTTTATCGGTGATACTTGCATGGGTCGGGGCAACCAACTTACCGCTTGATACGCGTTGTTTATCTGCAGGTTCGAATTTAAATCCTTGTATGTTAACCGTTACAGGGTTTAGTGTAATGTCAGTAGCCTGGATTTTAATTAAAACCTGTGGGTTTTTGGTGATCACAACTTTTTCAAAATCGCTACCTTTTGTCGCAAAACGGTTTAAATTCGGTGCAACGTCGTAGAAATACACATTGCTTTGTTTTAAAAATTCTTCTTTCGAATTTACTTCTGCAAGTTTTATTTTATCGTTCCCAACTTTCGCAAGCAGTTTTTTAGGTTTTTCAGTAACATTAACGATTAATTCTGTTGCTTTTTCTTTAACAAAGCCATCAAAATCGCCTTTTGTGGCATTAATGGTTACCGAAGCATTATTTTTTTGATCCGATGTTGATTCGATTAAAGTTGACGCACCTTTGCCTAATTTATAGGCTTCAGTTGCTCCATCATCATCATATTCGGCAAATGAGTTATTTCCGGATGGATAAAGCTCATAAATCCGGTTGGCTTTATTAATTTCTGAGACATTGTTATTTGGATTTGCCATCGGGATAATTGCTCCGTTTTTCACAAAAACAGGTAATTTCCAAAGTGGCGCGGCAAAACTGTTAATGATGCAGTTTCCTGCATATTTTTCACCAGTAAAATAATCGATCCAGGTTCCTTCTGGGAGGTAAATACCGTTGCGGATATCATTTCCTTTATCATCAGATTTAGTAGCCTGATAAATCGGTGCCACTAAAAAAGATGGCCCATACAAATATTGATACTGTGTTGAAATTCCCTTGGTATAAGCATTTGGATATTCCAGAAACATTGCCCTGATGATCGGTAAACCTGTAAGGGCTTCTTTCGCGATGCTGTAGGTATAAGGTATTAATTCGGATTTTAGCTTTAAATAATTGCGGTTAATCGAGGCCACTGGTTCTCCTAATGCATGAGGATATTTTTCGTTAGCACCCCATCCATCCATGTTCAATTGCATGGGCGTAAAGGTTTTCCATTGAAAATCGCGGGTATTGATGGTTTGATTTTTACCACCGAAAATACCATCCATATCGGATGTAATATTTGGCTGACCGGACAAACCTGAACCTAAATAAGTAGGAATATGAAAACGGATATATTCCCATACCCCACCGGTTTGATCGCCTGACCAGATGCCTGCATAACGCTGTGTACCTGCCCAGCCATCCAGCGAGATGATAAAAGGCCTGCTGCTGTTGCCATAATATGGCATAATTTGCGCTACATCGGCTACGCCATTCAATCCGAAAGAATAACCTGCACCAACCCACGCCACATCGGTTTTTAACACCCGAACACCGGCGTCTCTTGCTTCTTTGATGACATCACGCTGTAATAATGCACTTACGCCGGTTTTGGGATGAAGGTCAGATTGTGTCCACAGGCCTATTTCCACACCATTTTTACGGGCATAATCGCCAAAACTCTTTAAGTTTTGAATGTTACCATCCAATGTTTCTGTTTGGCCATACCCTGCACCATAGCCATCGTTAGGAAGTACCCAGCCCAAAGGCATATCATTTTTCTTATACCTGTCGATCACAGCGCGTGCCGAAAATTGATAATTGTTTTTCTCGCCGTTTAGCGATTCTTTTACTCCGCCATTATCTTTCTGGCTTTCTTTATAACGTTTACCATCTTCAAATAAAATTCCTTTTTCATCTTCCTTCCAAAAATCGCGGTTATAGGCATTTAAATGTCCTTCGTAAAAACCGAATTTCGGCAATAATATAGGGTTTCCGGTGAGCTGATAAAAATCATTCAATAAAGGTACTGCACCATTGTTTACCATAAAAAAGGCATCCAGGTAATCGGTTTCGTGTGTTAATTTAACCAATCCTTTTTCTTTAGCACCGAAATTGTAATTGCCTTTGCTAAAGGTGTACCACATTACGGCATAACCATTTGTAGACCAATAATAAGGTGTTGGCGAGGCTACTCCCCCATCTGTCCAGCTGTTTTGGTTTTCAATGGAAATGGCTTTTCCTTTATGCGAAAAACGACCGTTCTGTACACCTCCTCCATAAAAATACTCCTGTGGATTTTCTTTAAAACTGAGTGTTACTTTTCCTTTTTCGAACTGAATGGGTGCAAGCTCTTCTAAAGCCACGGCCTGAGTGGTGAGGTTAATAATTTTGATTAAAGAAGTATTTTTATCGATAAGAACCGTAATCTTAGCCGTAGAAATGAATAACTGATTATGCTCATCTTTAATTTCCAGTTTTGAAACCGGTCTACGTGGATTCTCTACCAGAATTTTAGCTTCTGGTTTTGCTTCAGGGTCACGGATAAATCCACCTGTAGGATCCTGAAAAAGACGAAAAATATTATCGCCATAAAAATCGATTGTTAATCGCTGATTATCGGTAAGCAATAATTCAACTGTAGTCGAATTGATTTTTTTTACATCAGTTACCCTGATAATTTTTTGAACAGTCTCGTTGTTTTTTTGCGCCGTTTCCTGGGCAGAAACAAAGGCTGGAAATGCATAAAAAAGAGAAGTAAATGTTAATAGGATTATGTTTTTAAAGCGTTTGTAAAAGGGTTGCAGGGCCATTAAAATTTGATTTGGTTATGTTATATGATTAGGCAAGCCTCTGGTGTTAGCTGCTGTTTGCTAAAGTTAGCAATCGTATATAAGGAAACGGTGTGTTTTTAAGGACAAATACCGCGCAATCGTTTGTCTATCATGTTTTTTACTTTTAGGTTGGTGGCATGGAGTTGAGCGCGCGGAGTTTGGCATTGGGAGCTGATTAACTAGTTTGGCGTTTAGAGTCTGGCGTTTGGCGTCGATTAACCGATTTAAACAATTAACCGATTAATCATCTGGGCCTTTAGCTTTGGAGCCAATTAACCGATTTAAACAATTAACCGATTAATCATCTGGGCCTTTAGCTTTGGAGCCAATTAACCGATTTAAACAATTAACCGATTAACCTACCTAAATCTTTTACAATTAACAAGCATTTATGGCAGGCATTTTGCATACAGATGACAAAATCAGATTAATGAACCTTTTAGTACCCCAACCTTATAGTTGCGTGATCATTGATGATAGCCGCATGAGCAAACCACTTTTCGAAAATTTCGTTTCCCAAATAGATAAACTTGAACTTAAAGGCAGCTTTACAGATAAAGTAGACGCTATGGCGGCCTTCTGGACATTCGGAAAAATAGATTTCCTCTTTTTAGATGTACAAATGGATATGTCGGGCATCGATGTAGCCAGGATGCTAAAAAACAGCGTGAAGTATGTCGTAATTTTAGGTACACAAGGCACACAAGCGATTGATAATTTTACCAATAAGTGCAAATTTTTACCAAAACCACTTGATTTTACAAAATTTTTAAATGCAATTGAGCAGTTGACTTCTGTTTAAGTCTGGAGTCGAAAGTCCGCAGTCAGGAGTCGATTATTCGTATAGAGCAAATTAGTTAAAGGAGAAAAAACAATTAAATAATCACCAATGACCAATAAACGAATGCCCCGTGAACCAATGATCAATAACCAAAGAACTCATCTACTAATGACCACTGAACTAATGAACTAAATATCCGAATAATCGGTAGGATATACGAATTTTGTATCGTTTTTAGAAACGTTGTGCTGATACTCTGGCATTGCAGAAAGTTTTTTCCAGTAATCATCAGCAGAAAAAGCCTTCCAATGTGCATCTCTATCTGCTTTATTCTCGAAGGTAGTCAGGTACATTAGGTTAGGCATTCGGCTCCCTGAAATTACTTCCCCATAAAATACTGCGTTAAAATTAAGCCGCTTAAATAAGCCTATTTCGTCGCCTTTATTAAACATTTGCACCTTGTTCTGGTAATATTTTTCGGTGGGCGATTCGTAACTTCTTAGTTCATATACCCGTTCTTTCATTGGAGATTTTAGGTTAGGCAGCACAAAAGCGGGTGCATCTTCAAAGGCCTTTAAAACAATGGATTCAAGGCGTTCATATGGCGCATCGCTATATAACGCATCTAAATATGTTTTACCATCAATGCCATATTGCTGGTCTTTTGCCAGTTTTTTATCAAGTTCTAAAATACCATTGAATGATTTTAAAGTGATAAATACATAAATGAGCTTTTCAGTAACCGTAGCCGGATCGCTTATAATTGGTTTAAACACACCCACCTTTGCGATTCCAGAACGGTGTAGTGCAGGCAAATAAGCTTGCTTTAAATATTCATCAACTATTTTTTCCTGCGCATCAGTTTTTAAATGGTAAATTTTAATTTGATAGAAATCTAACTTCGATGCATGAGCTACCAATGCATTAAATGTTAAAAAAAACAAAAACAAGCATGATATTTTAATCTTTGGCAACATATTTACTGATAATTAAAATTATTTGAGACTAATGTACCAATTATCAGTTAAAAACAACCAGTTTGCAATTTGCAATTGACAGTTTGCAGTTACGAATAAACTAATGACCAATCACCAATGAACATGAACCAATTTACTTTGAAATATTCGGGTTTGGTGGTTCAGCATTAAGCAGGTGCTTTACAAAAAAATCACGTTTACGCCTCCGTCCGTAAGTGCCGCCATCACTATGGCCCATACCTGGGATGCTTAAGATATCAAAATTCTTATTCGCCTTAATTAAGGCATCTGCTAACCGATAGGTCGATTCCGGTGGTACATTTTCATCAGCTTCACCAACAATCAGAAATAAATCGCCCTGCAACTTGGCTGCATTGGTAATGTTAGATTGTTCCTCATAATGCGGTCCTACAGGATAGCCCATCCATTGCTCATTCCACCATTGTTTATCAATCCGGTTATCATGGCAGCCACAGGCTGAAACTGCCGCTTTATAAAACTCAGGATGAAATAACAACGCCCCCGTTGAGCTTTGTCCACCTGCAGAAGTACCATAAATTCCAACGCGTGTAATATCTGCATTTGGATATTTCGCCGCCATGGCTTTCATCCACAATATCCGGTCAGGGAAACCGGCATCTGCAATATTTTTCCAGCATACATCGTGAAAGGCTTTAGATCGGTTAGCGGTGCCCATTCCATCAATCTGCACCACGATAAAGCCCAGTTCAGCTATGCTCTGCATTTCGCTGGCTGGTAAAAAGTTTTTAGGCACAAAACTATCATGCGGACCTGCATAAATATTTTCGATAACAGGATAGGTTTTATTGGCATCCATTTTTGATGGAAAGCAGACAATGCCCCAGATGTCGGTTATGCCATCACGTCCTTTAGCTACAAATACCTCAGGTAATTTAACACCGGTAGCTAAATATGCCTCTTTTTGACCATGCTCTATTTCCGCAATCTTTTTAGTGCTCGCCGTTAACTTTAACTCGGTAACCGGCGGTATATTTACCTGCGAATAGGCATCGATGTAATATTTGCGATCGGGAGAAAAACTAAGACTGTGGTTACCTTTTTCGGGGGTGAGGTCTATCAAGCCTTTACCATCAAAACCAATCCGGTAATAGTGGATAAAATAAGGATCTTCTCCAACATTCATTCCGCAGGCCCTGAACCAAACCTGGCGATTTACTATGTCCACACTATCAATATCACGAACGACATAATCTCCTTTGGTAATCAGCGATTGTTTTCCGCTGAGCGTATTTACAAGATAAAGATGCTGCCATCCATCCTGCTCGCTGGTGTACAACATTTCATTTGTTTTGGGTAAGTAGCGCGTATAAATCCGGCTTTCGTAAATGAAAGTTTTTGTCTTTTCGTCGATAATATTTTTGGTTTTGCCTGTTAAAACATCTACTTCAATTACCCTGAAACGCTGATGGCCCCTATCTACTTTTTCGTAGCTGTAATACCTGCTACTGCCCGAACGCCAATGTAGGTCTGGCGGACCGAAAAAGTCAATCGGATCGGCATCTACCTTAATGGCTGTTTTAGCTGCTAAATTAAAAATATAAGGTTGATAAGCTGTAAAATCGTCGCCAGGCTGTGCGTATTCTCTTGATTTTAACTCGCCACGTGTAGTACCGGGAACGGAACTCAATACATAATGCACTTTTTTAATTTCTTTAGGATCGGTTTTGTAAGCTACAATGTTTTTGCTATCCGGCGACCATTCAAAATCGCCATAAGGTTTGTCTGCATTGCCATCGGTACTCAATTGTGTTTCTGCTTTGGTTGCAAGATCGATCACGAACAGGTTTCCTCCGCGGATCAGGATTTCATTTTTGCCATCTGGTGATTTTCGCGATTCACGATTTCTCTGCCAACGCGATCTGCGCTGTTGCAAAGGCTTTTTAGCATTGTAGCGATAAACGCTTGTGTCTTTTGCATCGGTCAAACTGTAATCACTCAGGTTTAACTGGTACCATTTATGATATATTTTAAGTATAGCACTATTACCCTGATTAGCAAAGTTCAGCTCATCAAACTGAAGTTTTAGCGGATTTTGTTTTTTAGCCGAGATTTTTTCGAGACTTTGCGCCAGTTTATCATGATCAAAAGCTATTTTTCGTTTTCCTGTTGCGGCATCTACATAATAATACGCCCATGTTCGGTTGGGTAGGTTTTTTTTATACCAGAATGCACTTCCATCTTTTTTCCAGTAAGGAACAATATCGTTGTTGGTTGGAATATTGCGTAGTGCAGTATCGAGTTTATTGGATAATTGATAGGCATTAGCGATTTCTAGAACACCAGGAGCATAAGGGCTTAGTGTTGGCTGCTGTGCTTTTGTTTGAAAAAAAGCTAAACTTAATAAAACAAGGACTATCGCCATTTTGGCCTTTGAAAAAATCATTATTATATTTTTTGATTGTAAATACGGGATTATGGATCTTGGCATCACTTTATGATAAGCGCTATTTTAAAAATTATGCAAAAAGTATCCCACTCCATTTGAAAAAATGGCTATCACACTATGTTTAAAGAATACATCTAATTGTTTAAGCGCCTACGTAATTTACTTTACTCACATTGTTGTAAGTATCGATATAAGACCTTGGCGATTGGCCAATAATGCTTTTAAATACCCTGTTAAAATTGGTAATACTATTAAAACCAGCTTTATAGGCTACACCAGAAATACAATCTGCTTTTTCGCCCGATATTAGGCTTTTACATGCATCATTTATTCTAACTTCATTTAAAAACGAAACAAAGGTATGTCCGGTATGCTTTTTAAAGTACCTGCAAAAGGCTTGCGGAGTCATAAAAGCGGTATTGGCTACATCTTCTAACGAGATCTGGTTATTGTAATTTTGGGTAATAAAATTGATGATCTTACTCAGCCGCATGCCTTCATTTTCACTAACGTTTGAAGAATACATATCAGAGCAAAGCGATTCTACATTTTCGTTTAAATCCTGAAGACCATTAACCAGTTTCAGGAAATTAAACAGTACGTCTACTCCAGATGCATGATGAACATCGAACAACCTGGCAACAATATCTTTGGTAAAACCGACAGGAATTTTAAACCCGTGTTTATTCCTGGCCAAAAAAGCACTGGCCATTTTCATTTCAGGAAGATTAAACAACGAAGCCAGAATACCATTAGGATTGAAGTAAACCGAACAGGCCTTGATGGTTTTATGATTATTCGGAGAAAAATATTCGGGATTGCTTTTAAATAAATGTGGAAGCTTTGCACCAATCACAAAAACATCACCCGAACGGAAGGCATGCATATCGTTACCGGCAATTAATGTACCCTCTCCTTTTTCTATATAAGTAATCTGCCATTCATCATGTCGGTGCAGATACTGATAAAAATATGGCAGTTCTATATGCTCCGATATTACGCTCTTATCGTCGGGCACAAGCATGGTAAATGGTAATACTTTCATAGTCTGTTTGATTTGGTTCGGTTTGCAGATTATGAATTGAATGTAAGGATATTAACCATAAAAATCAAACAAATACCAAATCAGGTTAAAATCCTGCTATAATCAGCTAATATTATATGGATAATGCTATAGAAATCAGCAAAACAATGATACCTCAACTTCGATTATATAACTTTAAGCTAAACAATGAATTACGAAAAAAACGAATTAATTAAATGAATCATTGAGTTATCGAACCACTTTAAATGGTTCCAATTTCAAATCGGTAGCCGTTCCAGCAACAACCTGGCTAACAAGTAATCCTGTGGCAGGACCTAAACTCAAACCCATCATACCATGACCAGTTGCGATGATTAAATTATCTATTTTTTCACTTCTGCCGATGTAAGGTAAACCATCAGGGGAAGATGGACGGAAACCATACCAAATGTCTTTTTCTGCCGGAAGTGCTGGTTTCAGATCTGGGAAATAAGCTGGCACCGACTCCACAATACCTTTAACCCGCTGCATGTTTATCCTGTTATTAATTTTATCCAGTTCCATGGTACCGCCGTACCTGATCTGGCCGTTCATTGGGGTAATGGCTACCCTCGCTTCGCATAACAATGCCGGAATAGTTAAACGGTTTTGAGGCTCGGCTTCCATAAAAGAATAGCCCTTGCCTGGCATTAATGATATGTTGATATCGGCCATTTTAGCCACTGCAGGCGACCATGAGCCTGTAGCTATCACATATTGATCTGCTTCCCAGGCCTGCATACCTGTAAAAACTTTCATTATGCGCTTGCCAACAACTTTTATTTGATCAACCTCTTTACCACCTTCAATTCTTACGCCATTGGCGGTTAAATATTTGAGCAAGGCGTTCATCAATTTTGTTGGATAGAGGTGTGCATCGCAACGGTAATGTACCGCACCTAAAACATCCAACTTCAGACCGGGCTGTAGTGCCCTACACTCATCGGCACTTAATACGGCCATATCCAAACCCAGTTCTATTGCCCTCGCTGCCAAATGAGCCTCTTCCTCACCTGCCTTTTCTGTTTTGTAAAAAGCAAGAATACCATTATTGGTGAGCTCGAAATTAAAACCCGGTTCTTTTGCCAGGTCTTCGTATAGTTTTTTACTCAGCAGAGAAAGATCGCGAAGGGGTTCTGCCGACTGGCTAACGTGTTTTGCGGTGGCATGTTTCATAAATTTCAATCCCCAATTAACGAGATTTGCATTTAATGAAGGTCGGACGTAAAACGGACTTTTACTATTAAACATCCATCTGATGCCCTGTTTAATCATTCCGGGTGCAGCCAAAGGCACAAAATGGCTCGGCACAATCATCCCAGCATTACCAAAAGAGCAGTTATCAGTAATGTTGCCTTTATCTATAACAGTTACCTCATATCCTTTTTTTTGCAGGTAATATGCAGAAGTTAAACCCACAATCCCACCACCAATAATTAATACCTTCGACATTTTTTTATTTTATTTACTGATCAATTTAAACACTTACTATATCACCTGGAATCCATGTGCATATGGATCGTCTTCGGCATCAATTTTAATCGTATTGTAACCAAATACTTTGGCCCAGCCCTCTACACTCGGGATAATTGCTTTAATTCCGTTCAGTTCTACTTCTTCTTCTACCCTTCCTGTAAATTTACTTCCGATAAAACTTTCGTGGATAAAATTTTCTCCCAATTTCAATTTTCCTTTGGCATGCCACTGGGCCATACGTGCAGAGGTACCAGTACCACAAGGTGACCGATCGATGGCTTTATCTCCATAAAAAACGGCATTTCGGGCGGTTGATGTAGGGTCGATTGTTTTACCTGTCCACAATACATGGCTACAGCCGTTTATTGTTGGATCAAGCGGATGAACAAAAGTATATTTTTCGTTAATGCGTTTTCTGATGGTTTGGCTCCAGGTAATTAATTGTGAAGCGGTATAATTTTCTAATCCCGGAAAATTATCCTGTGGATCAACAATCGCATAAAAATTGCCTCCATATGCTACATCAAAAGTAAGTGTTCCTAAATCAGGGCATTCGATCTCGAGGTTTTCAGCAGCCAGATAAGAAGCCACATTTTTAAGCTTAACCGATTTAACCTTTTTTCCCTCCTGCTTGTATTCGATTAATACTAGCCCTGCCGGGGCTTCCATTCTAATTACACCGGGTACTTTTGGTTTAATCAGTCCTTCTTCAATAGCAATGGTGATGGTACCGATTGTTCCGTGGCCGCACATCGGCAAACAACCACTGGTTTCGATAAAGAGCACCGCAACGTCGTTATCAGGATCGTGTGGCGGATAAAGAATACTGCCCGACATCATATCATGCCCGCGTGGCTCGAACATTAAACCTGTTCTGATCCAATCAAATTCCCTAAGAAAATGCTGTCTCTTTTCGCTCATATTTGCACCCGATAACTGGGGGCCGCCACCTGCAACCAGCCTCACCGGATTTCCACAGGTGTGCGCATCTACACAAAAAAATGTTTTACTCATGAGATTTGGTTAATTTTTGGTTAACAGTTCTGAAAATATTTAAAGGATTCCCGTCCTTCAGTTCATCTGGTAAAAGTTCCTGTTCCCAATCCTGATAAGCCAATGGTCTAACAAAACGGTTAATTGCGGTAGAACCTACCGATGTGAAACGGCTATCGTTAGTTGCCGGAAACGGTCCGCCATGTTGCATGGCTGCACAAACTTCTACTCCGGTAGGCACGCCATTTAAAATGATCCTTCCTGTTTTATCGGTGAGTTTGCTTACCAAAGCCTCATAATGTTGAAGCTCCTGCTTTTCGGCCATCAGGGTTGTAGTCAATTGTCCTTCCAATACATCGATCGCTTTTTCGAGTTCATCAATATCATCAGCCACAACCAACAATGAATATGGTCCAAAAATTTCCTCGCGGAGTTTTGGGTTCCTGATAAAACCTGCCGCACTTACCTGTGCAATTTTTGCCTGAGATTGATTTTTTAATTCACTATTATTCAAATCAGATACCGCTACAACCTCAACTCCTCCTTCATTTATAATTTCTGTAGAAAGTTTACGATAATTACCAGCAATGGCATCAGTAAGCATGGTTGCAGATGGAATAGCAGCAATGGCTTCTTTTAGAACCGTTTTAAATTTATCGAGTCCCGGAGACTGAACAGCCAGCAACAAACCAGGGTTGGTACAAAACTGACCGGCCCCCAAAGTAATAGAAGCCGCATATCTTTTGGCTAATTCTTCTGCCTGTTTTTCTAATGCCTGCGGAAGGAGGATTACCGGATTGATACTGCCCATTTCGGCAAAAACCGGAATAGGTTGTTCGCGCTGTTGCGCTAAATTAATCAAAGCCATGCCACCCTTGTATGAACCTGTAAAAGTTACAGCTTTGGTTAATGGATGTTGCACAAGATTAGCACCTATGTCATAACCATCATCATATAACATCGAAAAAACACCTTTAGGCATACCGGTTTTCTCAGCAGCTTTTATAATTGCACCACCTACTAAGGCACTTGTACCATAATGTGCGGGGTGTACCTTTACCACCACAGGACAACCTGCAGCCAATGCCGAGGCCGTATCGCCACCAGCTACCGAAAAAGCAAGCGGAAAATTACTTGCACCAAAAACCACTACCGGGCCAATCGGCACCAACATTCTCCTGATATCTGGTCTGGGTAAAGGTTGCCTTTCAGGAAGTGCTGTATCTATGATCGCATCCACCCACGAGCCTTCAGCCACCAGATTGGCAAATAATCTTAACTGCCCGGTGGTTCTACCCAGTTCGCCCTGCAAGCGTGCTAATGGCAAGCCACTTTCTGCCGAAGCCCTGTTTACCAATTCTTCGCCCAGGTTAGCAATTTCGTCAGCAATGGCATTTAAAAAAGCTGCTTTAAGATTTTTATTTAAATTTTTATAGCTGTAAAAAGCTTTAGTTGCAGCGATTAAGGCCTCATCAACCAAACTTTCGTTTGCTTTAAAAAATTCGCCATCAAGTGTTAATCCTGTTGAAGGATTAACGGCTTTAAGGCTTTTTTCATTAATTTCTGTATAGGTATTGGCTACAATGTTTTTCCCGTTCATATTTGATTTTTAAACTATTTGCCCCAACTTCCAGCTGGTAATTCAGGACGAACAGCTAATGCATCGTTAATAATTTTTAATACTTTTTCTCTTTCTGCTCCACTTATGGGTAAACGTGGTGCACGCACAGCCTCAGTTCCCAATCCGGTGGCTACTTCTGCCAGTTTAATGTATTGCACCAGCTTGGCATGGATATCCAGTTCCAAAACAGGCAAAAACCAACGGTAAATGGTGAGGGCTTCGGCAATGCGGTTTTGCTTGATCAACCTGAAAATTGCAACGGTTTCTCTGGGAAAAGCATCAACCAAACCTGCAACCCACCCATGGGCACCCATTACGATACTTTCCATCGCCAGGGGATCTACACCAGTAAAGATTTTAAACCGATCGCCAAAACGGTTGATCAAACGGGTTACATTTGATACATCTCTTGTTGATTCTTTTATCGCCTGGATGTTATCATATTTGGTCAAAACCTCGAACATATCCAATGTTACTTCGATTTTATAGTCGACAGGGTTGTTGTAAATCATAATCGGCAGACTTGTACTTTCTGCAATGGCTCCAAAAAACGCAAGAGTTTCATCTGCCGCTGCATTATAACGCATTGGTGGCAATAACATCAATCCGTTTGCGCCAAGTGATTCTGCTTTTTTAGCGGCTTCAATCGCTTTTTTTGTGGTAGACTCTGCAATGTTCAACAAAACCGGTACACGGCCGTTTACGAGGCTTAAAGTATGCGATAGCAGGCCAAATTTTTCTTCATCGGTAAGTACACTGGCTTCGCCAAGTGATCCTCCTAAAATAATGCCTTCTGCACCCGCTTCCAGCTGTGCTTCGATATTTAAATCGAAAGCCGGAAAATCCAATTCATCATTCGCTGTAAACTTAGTGGTTACAGCAGGAAAAACTCCCGTCCATTTAATACTCATTTACTTTTATATTTTTAATATTAAGATTGATACGAATTTTAACTAAATTTTAAGTTTAATTAATTAAAACATTGCTTATTTAGTTCATCATGAATGAACCCCTTTAACTGATTGTCAAATTTAGGGGATAAGTACTCGGTAATATTGTTGGATTTTAACCAATACCGACCGGAAATAGACCACTTGGGATGAAGTGTTATTATCTCGACTAAAGCGTAACCTTTACCGATCCTTCATCGGTAGTGGAATGGATATGTATAGATCGATTCTCATAAAAAGAGTCGTCATTATAAGGCACAGCCTGCCCCGACTTTTCGGGGAAGCAATCTTACAAACGATCGCTATAACCCATAGTAGTAAGATTGCTTCGTCGGCTGAAAAAGCCTTCTCGCAATGACGATATCCTTAAAAAAGAATACCATTTATGTAAACCCGTCAGATGGAAACATCTGACGGCACTAAAATTTTAATAAGCGCTGCTCCTTACCGATTCAACTTCTTCGGTAGTTAAGGCCAAATGTTTACCTAACATTCTGCTTCCGCTTTCGGTAACCAGAAAATCGTCTTCTACCCTAATGCCACTAAAGTTTCTAAACTGATCTAATTTATCGTAATTGATAAATTCGGTAAATTGACTGGCGGCTTTCCAACGGTCGATCAGTTCGGGGATGATGTAAACGCCAGGCTCAACAGTTAATACATAACCCGATTCGAGTGCCTTGCCTAACCTTAAAGACTTTAAACCAAACTGTGTGGTGTTTTTAACCAGCTCATCGGTATAACCCACGTATTGCTCGCCTAAATCTTCCATGTCGTGCACATCAAGGCCCATCATATGTCCGGTACCGCATTGAAAAAACATCGCATGCGCACCAGCCTGTACAGCATCTTCTACATTGCCTTTCATCAATCCAATATCTTTTAAGCCTTGTGCCAGCATTTTGCAGGAAGCCAGATGCACATCTAAATACCTTACGCTAGGTGCCAAAAGATTTTTAGCATGGGTATAGGCATTGAGTACAATATCATAAACATCTTTTTGCTCAGGGCTGAATTTCTTGCCTACGGGAAAAGTACGGGTAAGATCGCCGGCATAACCTAAAGCTGTTTCCACACCCGAATCGTTAAGCACAAGCTGGCCATCCTGAAGCTGGTTGCCATGATAATGGTTATGGAGGATTTCACCACGAACAGTTAAAATAACCGGGTAAGCCAAATTTCCTCCTGAAGCCAAAGCAGCACCCTGAATCTTAGCAGCAAGCTCACGCTCGTACATCCCAGGTTTTGCCTCCTGCATCACCATTAGATGAATATCGGCCGATAGTGAAGCGGCACGATCCAGTTCTACTATTTCTTCAGCTGATTTAACTGAACGTTGTGCAACAACAGCTTTTATGAAAGCAAGTGATGCCTGTTCTTTAAGCTGATCGATTGGAATGTTAAACCAATTAGCCAGTTTAATTTTATTCTCCGGACGGTAAGGTGGTAAAAAATGAACGGCACGTTTTTTTGCCTGATATTGATTAAGAAAGGTATCCAGCTGATCTAAGGGCAGCACTTTGGTTAAGCCTGAATCTGCGCTTTTTTCGGCTAAAGTTTTTTGTCTGCCCATCCATACGATATCATCAATACCCATTTCGTTTCCAAACAAAATGGTTTCATCTTCGTCTAAATCGATAATTGCAGCCAATGAGGGTTCGCTGATCCCAAAATAATATAAAAAGGTACTATCCTGCCTAAAGTGGTAGGTGTTATCTTTATAGTTCATGGGACTATCTTCATTACCCAAAAAGAGTAATATCCCAGCATTTATTTTTGATTTTAATGCGGAGCGCCGTTGAAGGTAAACTTTCTTTTCAAACATATTTTTTATGAATTAGGCAAATATCCCAAAAGTGATCTTTATAAAACAGCCATTAAACCGAATGGCTAAAATATGGGTTGTATTTGCAAATTATAAGCTATTTATAAAAGTCACAATAAATTTCTGCTTACCGAAAAATTAGTGCAAAATCTGACAGTAATTCTAAATTTAAAGCTATTTTATTGGTTTGATTTGTATAAAATAAGGATCTGATAATTTTGAATTATAATAATTTGATTTATTGATTATAAACATATTTTAATTAAAGTTTTTATTTACTAAATTGTGAATTAATATATTATTAAAAGTCTGAAATAAAATAAATTGAATACCTATATATCAATTCATATCATTAATAAAACTTATATACTATTCATTATCAATCATTAATAATTATACAAAAACCGAATGTTTTGTTGTAAAGCTCAAATTATTAAATAAAAAATAGATTAGACAGACAATTTATTCGTTTTCCTGCAGATCAAACAGATGGATGCGCAGATTAAATTAATACCCTGCAGGGAGATTTTATTTTTGGACAGGATCTCCCCTACTACTACAGTTGCAGCGGGTGTTATGCAGGGAATCGAAATGCTGGATTTGGATAGTTCGTAATTCCCGCACAAATCTGTCGCGTGGACACATCTTTTTTTAAAAATTTTTGTGTCGTTATGCTAGCTTCCTTTCAAAAACCAACAGGTTTTACCGAAGAGCGCCGTCAATCCCAAGAGCCAGGAAAAATCAAAAAAACAGTTGCAACACAGTACAAATGGTACTTCCAAACCTCAAACGTAGTGGTTTTGTGTTTAAAGTTTGCAAGGACTTTAATTTAGCAAATACTAACAAAACAAAGTGCCGCTGTTTTTTTGATGTGTATGGGGCTTCTGTAAAAGCCCCCTGGGTGGATCCGATAGCTATCGGATGACGAAGCGCTTTGGTTACTTTGGCGCTCCAAAATGCACAGCATTCTTGAGCACAACTAAAAATGATCTGCGAAAAACTACCATGCCGCCGCGGCATAGAGCGGGAGAAGAATCTTTATAATTTTGTATCCAGGCGATAGGCATAAGCGGGAATCTTAAAGCCTATTGCATTACGATTATTCATAAGTTTTCCTTTTTTTCAAAGGCATTCATGAGCACTCCGTGGTTCCCAATCAACCCGATAGCTATCATATGAAACGAAGTCCCGAAATTTCGGAAGAGAATCTTTGAATGCAAAGTTCAAAGATTTCTCCACTTCGGTCGAAATGACGATCAGACAAAAAAAACCATCATTCCAATTCCTTTGTCCTTTTTATAAAACTGGCCTCTCGAAATGACGATGGATTAAACAGCCTTACATTTCTCTTTCAGCCATTCAGCTTCTTCTGCAGAGAGCAAAGGTTGAAGCTGATCAAAAACTGTTTGATTATACTGATTTAACCAGGCAAGCTGATGGGTTTCTAAAAGTGATTTGTTTATAATGGTGGTATCAATAAAACATAGGGTTAATGTTTCAAAAGCGAGGAAGTCGCCAAATTCAGTATGGCCATGAGGAATACATAAAACCAGGTTTTCTATTCGCACACCATGTTTTTCTGGGCGATAAATACCAGGTTCGATTGAAGTTACCATACCTGGCTTAAAGGAAATATCTACATTAGCCGGACTAATAGTCTGAGGTCCTTCATGTACGTTTAGAAAAAAATCAATGCCGTGGCCAGTACCATGGCCGAAATTTATCGCGTAATCCCAAAGGGGCTTTCTACAGATAGAATCGATCTGATAGCCATTTGTACCCGTTGGAAAGTTTAATTTAGAACCTTCTATCAAACCTTTTAACACCAAAGTATAATCGTCTGACTGGCGTACTGTGCAATTGCCAATGGGTATTACCCTGGTAATATCTGTTGTGCCATAAAGGTATTGTCCTCCAGAATCGACCAGAAACAAACCATCGCCAGTGATTTCCTGATCGCTCTCTGGTGTTACAGTATAGTGTGGCAGTGCGCCATTGGCATTATATCCTGAAATGGTATTAAAGCTTAAACCTACAAAAGAAACATTTTCGGCTCTAAATGCATCCAGTTTTTGCGCTGCAGACCATTCTGTGATTTTTTCCTTCCCTAAGTGTTCTTCCAACCATTTAAAGAATCGGGTTAAGGCTACACCATCATGTAACATAGCTCTTCGGATATGTTTGATTTCCGTTTCGTTTTTCAGGCTTTTTAAATGTGTACTCGGATTAATTCCTGAAATTACTTTAGTTGCTTTAGGTAAAAGCTGATATAGGCCAAAGCATGTCCGTTTAGGATCAATAAAGACCACAGCATCTTCTGGCAGCGATGCTAGAGCATTGCCTGCTTCATGATAAGCATATAAAACCACCCCTTGCTGATTTAAAGCCTCAACATCTGTTATTGAGAGTTTTTCTTTATCGATAAAAAGCTTTGTTTCGTTGGACGTAATTAAAGCAAAGCTTAAAGCAACAGGATTATAGTCTACATCTTTGCCGCGGAGGTTAAAAAGCCAGGCAATATCATCAAGAGAAGAAATAAAGTGATCATTGGCTCCGTATGCAACCAAGGCGGTTCTTACCTGAGTTATTTTAGATGAAACGCTCAGGCCAGCAGCTTCGGCATTAATTAAAAAAGCTTGTTCTGTTGGCAGGCCTACCCTATCCGACCATATTTCACTAACGAAATCTACATTAGTTACAGCTATTTGGTGTTGCTGCAGGCTATTTTTTAGTGCTGTAGCCAATGTAACAGTAATTAACTGGTAATTAAAACCCACCATGGCACCTTTAGGCAAAACTCCTGGCAACCAATCGATGTACTCAGGAGTATGTGGTATTTTTAATTTAACCAATTCGTAACCCGAACCGGTCAATTGTGCCTCTGCTTGTGTAAAATATCTAGAATCTGTCCAGAGACCTGCAAATTCCTGTGTGATAACCAGCGTTCCGGCCGAGCCTGTAAAACCGCAGGCAAATGGAATGGCCTTATAATACGCCGGCAGATATTCGCTGATATGCGGATCTGCAGCGGTAATGATATAGGCATCTATATGCTGCCCGGCCATTAGCTTACGCAGGGCCTGTAATTTTTCTACATAGGTCATATTGAGAAAGGATTGATATTGGCCAAATTTAAATATTACGGGGGTATTAGCTATCTAAAACAGCTAAAAGTTTACTTAATATTATTGTTTTTCTTTTTCCAGAACGGGGATTTCGAAACGCTTAATTAATGGTGTATGGTGTTCTTTTTTTGAAATGGCAACCATTTGCATAATGATGTCGGGATGAGCAGAAGCAACATCATTTTGTTCTTTTAGGTCGGTATTGAGGTTGTATAATGTCCATTTATCATTGCCTTTGATCATATCTAACCTTACTCCTTTCCAATTCCCGATGCGGATGGCCTGCTGTCCACCGTATTCGGGATATTCGAAGTAAAGGTAATCATGCTGCATCTGTTTTCCTTTGCTCAAAATGGTCGGTAAAATACTTAAACCATCAATCCCGGATGGTGTTTTGATCTTCAAAAGGTCGCAAAAAGTAGGCATTATATCCAAAGTTGAAGAGATCAGATCACTTGTTGTTCCCTCTTTTACTTTACCGGGCCAGGATACGATGAAAGGCTCCCTGATTCCCCCTTCTCTCACAAAACCTTTACCCCAGCTGTATTCGCCTTTAAAAGGGCCGTTGCTGTTAAAAAATACGGGATCAGTTCCTGCATTAAACGCAGTACCGTTATCTGCACAGAACATGATAATGGTATTATCGTAAACGCCTTCATCTTTGAGTTTTTTGATTAATTGCCCTACCTGCCGGTCGAGCAGTGTAATCATGGCAGCATAAGTAGCACGCGGATAACGGCAAGGGAAATACGAGCCACCAGGAAATGGTTTTTCATCGCCAAACTTTTTATGGTAGTAATCAACCAGTTCTTTTGGTGCCTGTAAAGATACATGTGGCAAAGGACTGGCATAATATAAAAAGAAAGGGTTTTCTTTATTTTTCCCAATAAAATTTAATGCAGCTTTGATCAGAAAATCAGGCGCATAATCATTCTGCTGGTATTTTTCGTAGTTTTTTTCGTTTAAAGGGTCAAGATCAGCAGGAAATTTAACATCCGGATCAACAATCTTATTATCAAGGGGAACCCGGTTTTCGTTCTCCCATAAATGCCCGCTGTAATAGGTATGATCCTGCCGCTGACAGATAAAACCATAAAAATAGTCAAAACCCTGGCGGTTGGGTACCCCAGCGGTCATCGGGCTTCCCAATCCCCATTTGCCCACCAATCCAGTGTTATAGCCTACCGTTTTTAATACTTTGGCAATGGTGATGGTAGAATCAGGTATGGGGTACTGTCCTTCGAGAAAAGGATTTGCCTCCATTGCCTTAAAGTTCCATACTTCCCCACGTTCACCCCACTCGTGGTTACCGCGGATAAATGCTTTTCCGGAGTTGATACCTGTCATCAATCCATATCTTGAAGGTGCACAAACCGGATAGGCATAATGCTGCGTAAAACGCATGCCACGTTTGGCAAGTTCATCTAAATTAGGGGTTTCTATTTTCTGCTGCCCATAACTGCCCAGTTCACCGTAGCCTAAATCATCGGCCAGGATGTACACAATATTGGGTTTGGATTTTGATTTTTGAGCATAAGCACTGATCGCTAATATACTAATCAGCAGCACTATCGAAATTCTATTCATCATATATTAAACCTGTAGAATATTTATAGGATACAATATATTGATAAGCATGCTGCCATGTTTAATTTTTCACTGCACAAACGTTTGCATAAAACGTGACTGGGCTGCATATTAATAGAAACAGGCCCAATTTTAATTACTGAGCCTGTCCATATATCGAAAACATTATAATCAGCACATTATTTGCTTGTTTTCTGACTTAATTCTTTTACATTTTTAACCAGGAGACTAAATTCTTCTTTATCGTACAGGCGGGTTAAAAACCTGATGTAGCCATCCCTGTCTATCACTACATTACGGGTAACGCCAGCCTTTTTATCCGCAAATTTCTGAAAGATTTTAGCTCCGGGATCTAAGGCTAAGGGATAACTGATGTTCATGTCTTTATGAAATTTCTGCACCACATCAAGCGGTTCATCCCGGTCAACACCAATCAGCACCACATCTTTGTCTTTGTAAGCCTGCCAGATATCCTTTTCTAAATAAGGCATTTCTTCGCGGCAAACCTTACACCAGGCTGCAGTAAATTGCAAAATCACGATTTTACCTTTTAGCTCTTTTAAAGTGATTTTCTTTCCATCATTGAGTACGAGTTCAAAATCATCAGGCGCTTTATCGCCAACTTTTACCAGATAGCCCCTGCTATCGGCATTAGGGTTTTCGAATTTCTGCTGTTGTGCAAATGCACCAAGGCTAAGCAAAACTGTGGCTAAGGTTAATAGTTTCATTTTCATCATCTTGTTTTTTAATGGGTAATTATAAATTGTTCAACTTGTTAATTGTTTAAATCTGTTAACGGTAAGTTTTTTATTTTTCTGCTGCTTTCCAACCTTCATCAGCGGCGGTAGCTACCTCGCCGTATTTTCCTTTTTCTCCGAAATAAGCATTACCGCCAAAAGTATAAACAGGCTGTTTCACCAGGTCGAGCTGCAGCTGAGGCAAAGGATATTCGGTTGGGGTACCACCCACCAGCAAATTGTTCCTGCGCATAAAAGTGAATGGTAAAAATGCGCCACCTGCACCATCAATTTCGATGGCATATTCGTAGTGAAGCTGTTTTCTTAAATCGGCCTGGCTGGCTGCAACATCAGGAAGGGTGCCAATTGCTTTTCGGGCCGCAGCCGGATCATTGAGCAAAGCAGCAGCCCCGGCATAATCTTTTAACCAGAATTTAGATTCTGCTTTTAATAACCTAATTTCTTCGGCTAAGAAATAAGGATTAACCGCTCCGGGCGAGTTGAGGGTATTGGCCGTATTGTACCACCTTTTCCTGTACCAGTTGGTAAAAAGGCCACGTCCACGCGATTCGATAAATATTCCGAAACTAGTGGTGTAGCCGAAATAACTGTCGAAACGTTTATCATTGCTACTGATGTTTGGTAATATTCCGGTTAATGGATAAAATTTAGGCGTATTTCCAGTTTTATCAGCTAAACAGGCAATTTTCACATCTGGCGGCAGCCAACCAGAACCATCCGAATTGCGTTGAACTAAGTTGGTCAATAATTGATTGTAATAGCCTCCCGTTACCGTGGTAATTACAAAATCGGTGGTGAAACCTTTTTCAGCATAAGCCAGTACTTTATTCCACTGCGCATCGCCGATTTTTTCGGCTTCAGCTTTATCACGTGCTTCTGAAGACAAAATTCTGGCAGCCATCGAGTTGGCTAGCTTAATAAAATCTGATTTACTAAATGATTTTCCGATCAGGAAATCGAATTTAAACTGACTGTTTGCTTCGGCCAATGCGATAGATTTGTCGATCAGTTTAATTCCGTTGGCAATTAAGGCTTTGTAAGAGTCCGGAAAATCTTTGGTACTTAAATTCACGTCATCTACAATAATGCCACGGTCGAAAATAACGCCTAAATAGCCCTGTGCTATTCCTTTAGCATAATAGGCAGCCACCAGGCAGTCTTGAGTGCGGTCGTTACCCTGTGTATCGTAAATCTTTTTTCCCTGCTTTTCAATAATATCCAGTGCCAGGGTGGCATCTAAATTGGCCTGATAAAAGTTGTTGTAAAAGGTATTCCATGTTACTGCACCGCGGTACGATGTATTGTTGTTGAGCCTTAAACGTGGTTCGTTGGCGAAATCCCACCAGGAAGAGTTTCCATTGGTATTGGTGGTTTGGTCAGCCAAAAGGCTAAAATGTGTTCCTGATGCACTTGTGCTCGTGCTGAAAACGGTTTGTACGCTGCTTGTGGTTAATTTCAGCCCCAGGTCTTTGATCTGATCGATGGCCTCCTGATTGGTTAAAGTGGTAGGATTATCAAAATCAGTTTTTTTGCAGGCATTAAGGCTTAGTGCAATTAATGATAAGTATAATAGATTTTTCATTTTTCTGTTCGTTAAAAGTTTAGCGTAAGTTTTGCGCTGTAAATGCGGTAAGTTGGGTAATCGTAAAAATCCTGGTTTCCTTCCGGGGTTACTCCGGTAAAGGAGGTCCAGGTGTATAAATTACGACCAACAAGTGCCAGCCTGGCGTTGCTTAAAACACGGTTGATCCCGAGGGACTTTAGCGGTAATTTGTAACTTAAAGAAACTTCTCTCAACGAAACATAACTGCTGTTCTGCAACCAGTAATCGGTAGTTTGCTGCGCGTTAAATACTGCTGTGGTAAAAGCAAGCGGTAAACCGGCCTGTGCAGCCTGATCAGAAAACGGCGAACGGTACTGATAAGTAAGGTACTGTTGGGTTTCGTTATACTTTTGTCCACCTTGTTTCCAATCCAGAACAGCATAAACAGATAATGGACCGATGTTAAAGGTATTTGAAAACCCCACAATAAAATCAGGTTGTGCATCGCCAATAATTTTCGAATTGCCCGTTGCTGCATTTTGATATAATAATGGTGTTTCAGCTGCTGTACCCAGTTGGCTTTTTAACACCACAAAACCCAATTGATTCAGGGTAAAATCGCTTGGTTTATAAATTCCTCCTGCCGCATTGGTTACTATGCCCTGTGCATTGGTTTCCAACTGATTGAGGCCAGTAAGCACGCTATAACCATAAAAAGCAAAAGGGCTTACCCCGGGTGCTTTTCTGAAATCGCCGTCTGTAAATTCGGGTACATCACCCAATGAAGTGATTTTACTTCTGATTCTGCTAAAAGTAATACCTGTATTCCAGGTGAAGGCATTTTTACTGATTACGTTGCCGTTGATTTCGAGTTCGAGTGAATTCGATTTAACAGCGCCTAAATTGCCGTAAATCCTTGCCGACCCTGTAGTTGGAGGAAAAGCGGGAACAAGGATAAAATCGTTTATACTTTTAGAAAAAGCATAATTGGCCTGCACATTAATGCGTTTAAACAGCTGTGCGTCAAAACCAAATTCAAGTTCGGAGGTAATGGCCCTTTTCAGGTCCGTATTTTCGCGCTGGTTATAACTTACACCACCAGAGCTGGATAAAGAAACCTGACTATCCTTAGCGCCAAAAGGAGGCAAACTTCCGGCTTTACCATAGGCTACCCTTAATTTCAATTCGTTAATGATGCCCAGTTTTACATCTTCGGTTAAACGGTACGCCGTTGATACCCTTGGGAAAAAGGCCGTACCTACATCAGCACCAAACCTCGAACTGTTATCCAGCCTGCCCAGTACATCTACAAAAATCTTTTCTTTCCAGGCGGCCTTTAAGTTTAAAAAGTAGCCATAGTTAACCGTTTGTTCCCAGCTGGAACCGATACTTCTGCTATCGGCCGATGCCGCTGCCAGACTTTTAACCGGAGCACTCAGGTTATAACCCGAAGCAGATAACGAAGTAACCCTGTTTTCCTCGTACACTGCTTTTAAGGTGGCACCGAAGTCGAAATCGTTAAACTTATTGTTGTAATTTAACTGGGCCTGTCCGTTTTTAGAAGTTGTTTTTGAAGTGCTTTCGCCATAATAGCCGTTGTTCCGGGTAATATCGGCAGAGATGGTCTGAAACCCGATCGGGTAATAATCGGTTTCATTATAATTTTCATTCTGTAACGAAGTGTACACCTCAGCATTCAATTTATCAGTGAACTGATATTTCACCTTTAAACCAGCAAGTAAGTTGTCGCTGTTATTATCATACTCACGGTAACTCAATTGATAAAAAGGGTTGTTCACGTTAAAATTCTGGATATCAAAACCATAAGGTTTAAAAGCATATTTGCCTGAAGCATCACGTTCCTGCAGGTTGATAAAAGGCTCGTAGAGTGAGGTGGCATATAATAACGAGCCACTACCGCTTGATGAAATGGAAGAAGATGGGGTTTGATTATTAAAATACTGCAAACTAAGATTAACCTCTAAGTTTTTAACCGGTTTATAACCGAAATTGAATAAGGCCGTCTGCCTTTTATCGGCTCCAACAGGCTCCGCTACCCCACCTTTGTACTGATTTTGAAAGGAAGCATACAAGGTATATTTATCACCTGCAGTTGATGCAGAAACAAAATTTGTAAAATAAGGGTTGTTGTTAAGCATATTCGCCACGTTATCGTACACATTTTGGTATGGATGCAGGTTGAGCGAATAACCGTTCTGCTGTACATCGATGGCTCTGGCGTTGCCGTTAAGTATAAAAGATCCATCGGCATTCACTTTAAAATGATGGAATTGCGAGGTAGGCGGTGTATTTTGTACGTTACTGAGTCCAAATTCGTTATCCACGATAATATTCACCTTTCCGTTGCCTTTTCCTTTTTTGGTGAGTACCTGAATAATTCCGCCTTCTCCCCTGGTACCATAAAGTGCAGAAGCCGCAGCTCCTTTAACCACTTCGATAGACTCAATGTCCTGCGGATTTAAATCAGATAAACTTAACGCCGTCACAAAACCATCTATTACCAGAAGCGGAGCAATATTGCCGGATACTGATTTAGCCCCGCGCAGGTAAACCGTAGCGCCGGAATTACCTGAAGATTGACTGATCTGGATCCCCGCAACTTTACCCCTCAGGGTTTGAGAAGCATCAGTTGCCGGAACGGTATTGATCTGGTCATTATTTACCTTAGTTAAGGCAAAAGTTAGTTTTTTACGACTGGTTCCTTCAGCTACACCAGTAACCACCACATCAGATAGCAAGTGGATATCTTCTTTTAGCTCCACATTAATCTCCGATCGGTTATTAATGGCTAGCACCTGTTCGGTATAACCCTGAAAATGAATAATGATACTATCTGTTTTTTGAGAAAAAGTGAGGTTAAATTCGCCTTTATTATTCGTACTGGTGCCAATTTTAGTACCTTTTAATTTGATGGTGGCACCTGCCAGGGGCAATTTATCTTTACTGTCGGTAATTTTACCGCGAAGGGTATTTTGGGCAAAAGCCTGCAAACTGCTGAGTAAAACAAAGCAGACTATTAAAGGGGTAAAAAATAGTTTCATGGTTTGGGATGATATTTAAAAAGGTTTGGTTGAGTTGATAAATTGTGAGAGTTTTAAGATGGAGGCAGTTAATACAGAAATCTGTTCCTGTACCTCTTTTACATGGTACTGTTCAATGGCTTCGCGCACGCCAGGAAGGGTTTTAACACCGTAACCTGTATATAGCCCTGGTGCATAAATGCTGTGTTTGTACCAGGGCCGGCCTGGCAAACCGTTCTCTTGTAGCAATTGTTTTTCGGCCTGAAAAAGCAGTGTATTGAGTTTATCGGTATTGGCACCTGAAGCCAGCGATGTGGTTACAGACTGATTGAGGTGAGATGCAGCTGTTTTTAAACTATCAACAGCAGCATTCAGTGCTTTAAAATCGAATTCAGGCAATTCTACCTGCGTTGGAGGATTTTTTAGATTTTCTTTTGGATCATTTGCCAGCTGATAGGCACCATTTGAAATGAGTGTATTCTGGCTTTGAGCGGTTTCTTTAAGCTGTTTGACCAAAGCAGTTACTTCGGTAACATAAGTGGCTATTTTAACCTGAAGATTTGTGAAATTAAAGGGAAGTACATCTGCATTGGCCAGGCGTAATACCGCTCTTCCGGCTGTTTGAGATAAGGCTAAGCCATACTCAAAACCGGGATCTTTGAATTTTATAAAATTATCGTAGGTATCGAAATTAGTATGGTATTCTCCCCCTTCATCTTCACCGCCAAAACCAAGGCTTAAAGTAGGGATACCCAGGTGCTGCAAAAATGCTGAATAATCTGATCCGGTACCCAGCGCACCAAGATCAATATTTGGATTATCCTGTATTTTTTTTCGTTCGCTAAGCGAAGCAGTGGAAATAACTTTATTGGACTTCCACCGTTCGAAAATAGTACTGTTAACCTGTGGATCTTTTACCTCTTTTGAAATTTCAGACACAAAATTTTCAAGGGCATGCGAGCCGCCTGCCTCTAAAAAACCTCTACCATTGCCATCCGAGTTGATGTAGGCAACAGCCTTATTATTTAACTCAGCTGCATGGTTTTCTACCCATTCTGTTGAGCCTAAAAGTGATTGCTCTTCTCCATCCCAGGCAATATAAACAAGTGTACGCTTGGGTTTTATACCTGCTTTAGCCAATAAGCCGATAGATTTAGCTTCTTCTAATAATGAGGCCAATCCACTTACCGGATCTGCAGCGCCGTTTACCCAGGCATCGTGATGGTTGCCACGGATGATCCACTGGTTTTTAAATTTGCTTCCTTCTAATTTGGCTACTACGTTATAGGCCGGAACAATATCCCAGTTAAAGGCGAGGTTTAAACGCACCAAAGTGCTTCCATCTCCAATATGGTAAGTAACAGGTAAACCACCGCTCCAATCGGAAGGGACCACCTGACCTTTAAGTGCAGTTAATAATGGAAGCGCATCATGGTAGCTAATGGGCTGTACCGGGATTTTAAGAATGGTTTTTGCTTCTGCCCGTTCAATACGTTTTGCATCTTTCGTAGCACCGATGCCTGGCGTTAACGGATCACCTGGATAAATCACCATGTCCATTACCGATCCACGTTGAACAGCAAATTCAGGCTTAAAAGCGCCCTGTGGGTATACATCACCCTTTACAAAACCGTCATCCTTGGGGTCGGAGTAAATGATACAGCCCACAGCTCCATGTTCGTAAGCAATTTTAGGTTTAATGCCACGCCATGATCTGCCATATTTCGCAATCACAATCTTTCCTTTTACACTAACCCCCAGGTGCTCCAGTTTATCATAATCGGCAGGCAATCCATAATTTACAAAAATAAGTCCAGCACTTACATCACCATCAGCCCCCCAGGCATTGTAAGGAGGCAATTGCCCCTGTTGTGCGGTAGCCAGATCTTCTTTAACAACCTGTTCTTCGAGCACAGCATGGTATTTATTGTTACCTAATAATTCTACCGACCGGGTTTTAGGTGTTGGAAATAAAACATAATAGGTTTCTATTTTTGCATTCCAGCCGTAACTTTTAAACTTGTTTAAAACGGATTCTGCTACTGCTTTACTGCCTTTTGAGCCCAAATGGTGTGGATTGGCAGAAAGCTCTTTTATGGTTACCCCGATATTTTCCTTATTAAGCCCTGCATCAAATTTCTGTTCAATATTGCGCTGTATGGAAATATTTTGAGTTTTAAAACCACTTATTGGCCTTTCCTGTGCCAATAACGGAAGTGAGAGCAACTGAATAGCGGTAATAAGGGTAAAAATTTTCTTCATTCTTTCTGATTTTTAGGAGTTTTTTTACCAGAAAAACTTTGAGTGACCTCAAAATCAATTAGCATGCGGATGCATAACCAACTTATCTTCTCTACCATTAGGCAGAAAGGAATTAGCACCTTTTACAAGTGTATAGGTTGCTTAGACGTCTTAGGGCCTTTCCCTCGGTCTTTCTGGATAAGTATTATATAATGATGCAAAACTAAAAAAATAATCTACTAATTCTATAGATTTTATATAATTAATTTTAATATTAACAATCAACCAATAAAAATGAAGGCATACTGGTGTCTTCTGTTCTGAACATGGTTAATTTATTTTCTTGCACAAATAGTCATAAAAGCGACTGCATATTGTCATGATTGCCCCGTATGCACGTAATTTTTGCTTTTTATCTTTGAATAGCAACTAACAGGAAATAAAATGAGAAAAATAAAGTTTTTTGAACATATCTCGCTTGACGGGGTGATTCAACACGAAAATGATGACAACTTCACTTATGCGGGATGGACGAATCCATACCGGACTCCAGCCGGACTGGCACTCTTACTGGAGGCACAGGGTAGTAATTTCGATTTGCTGCTTGGCCGTACTACTTACGATCAGTGGTCTGCGTTTTGGCCAAAAGCAGGCGATAACCCGATGGCAAACAGCCTCAATGCTGCCATAAAATATGTGGCCACTCACAGGGCTGACAGTTTGCAATGGGGACCAGCAGCTGATTTAGGTACAGATATTATAGCCGGGATCCGTAGCATCAAATCAACAGATGGCCCTGACCTGGTTTTATATGGCAGTTCGACTTTAACATCTTTGTTACTGGAACAAGGACTGGTTGATGAAGTTGTATTGATTGTGTACCCGGTTTTGCTCGGCAAAGGCAAACGCTTCTTTTCTGACCAGGTTAAGGGCCAGGAACTTGTTTTAGAGAGCACAAAAGCCACTCCAACAGGTGTGCTTCTCAATACTTATCAATACATTGGTGTTTTAAAAACTTAATCTTTAGGGTTATTTTGTAGCGTAAACTTCGGCAACCTGAGCGGATAAATATTTAAAGGCCTGTGGCATTTCTACAGCGGCATTACTGATACTGGCTTCCATAAAGATGTATCCTTTATAGTTGATTTTCTTTAATGCCCTTAGATATGGTCTAAAATCATCGACGGCTACCCCGGGAAGGGTACGTTTTTCTTTTTCGGCAATTTCGCAAAAGCCGACCTGTTTAGCTGCTGCAATAATTTCATCGGGCGATTCGCCTTCACGCAGCATGTGGAAAACATCTACATTCAGCCGGAAATTGGGTTCGTTTACTTTCTTTACAATTTCGGCTGCTGCTTTTAATGAAGTAATAAAATTGGTTTCAGTGGTTTCGAGGTTTTCCAATAGGATTACGACATCGTTTTTCTTTGCAATCTGCCCCAATTTTTTGCAAAGGATTATGAAATCTGCTTTTGCTTTGTCTATATCGTAACCTGCCGGAATGCTCCTCGCCCCTGAACTGCCCAGAACGATGTATTTTACACCTGCTAGTTTTGCCCTCGAAAGAACCGTTTCTGTATAACTTAAAACTTTTGCCTCATTTACATCGGGGCCTGCTATTTTTAAACTACCCGGAAAGAAGAGGTTACAGCTTAATACTTTACATTTCGCGGCATTGATCCTTGTCAAATTGGCTTGAAATTCATCGTCGCTCAAAGTGGGCGAAAGTATTTTCGGTACCGATTCACCAATCAACCTGAAGCCGGCAGCATAAGCAACGCTATCTTGTGCTAAACCGCTTACAATCCCTAATTCCGGATATTTTTGCTGCGCTGAAAGTGGACCTGAAGTCAGGAAAATAAGGAAGCTGGTAAGAATTGATAAGAATTTCTTTTTCATAGTGTTACATTTAATTCAATGTTTTAAATAACTGATGTAGCAGTTAATATTTCAATCAAATTTGTTGCTTTCAGCACCTAACTCAATCTTTATATTGTCCAAATTTACATTAGGATCAGTGTCTTTCTTGCCATAAGACCCTGAAATAAATTCAGGGTGACGATCAATCTATTCCCAGATCGATTTAACAGAATAAACCTTTAAATCTTTAATTTCGATATTATTTCCCCAAAGCTGAAAGCCTTCGGTATTTTTAGTATCCGGTTTCCGCTCCATCGAATAAGAATAGGCACCACCATCAATAAAAACTTCAATTGAGGTCCTATCGATGTAAATATCAGCGAAGATTTCCATGCTGGTCATATCCTCCGGCGAATAAAAAACACCATTTACGAGATTAAAATTCATATCGTAATCCAATATTTTCTGTCCTGAAAGGCTGAGCCCGGCACTGGTAGCATGCGAAAGTTTCAGTTTTGTTTTAATGCGAATCCTATCTGTATTGTTAAAAGTTTTGAGTTTTTCGTTCGCATCTTTTGCACTCAGATTGTTCCATTCGCCTGTAATTTCGAAAAGTTGTTCAGCTTCTTTTATCGGCTCGCTTACCAAGCGTAAGCCATCTTTTGTGGTTTTAAGTTTTAGTTCGGTAGGCAAAAGCATCATGCCGTTAAATGGCATATCGGGGTGACCGATCCTCCCCCATCCTATCTGGATCCTCCTGCCATCACTTTCCGGGATATTGGTGAAAGTTTGGGCGGCATAAATGCTTCCGGTTACATAATAATGTTTACCAGATTCGGGTATAAATTTCTTTCCATCAAAAGTACCCGTCATATAGGTATTAGACGCGCCATACATTACCCACTTCGTTTTATTTTTATTTCCGTCAATAGGCAGTTCAAATAAATCGGGGCATTCCCAAAAGCCGGTGGTATGACTTTGGAATGTCCAGTCTTTTAAATTGGTCGAATTATAAATCGAATGCCCATCGCGTTCATTCAGCACCATCACCCAATGTTTACCGGCTTTGTACCAGAAAACCCTTGGGTCCCTCGTATCTACGCTGTTCCATTTTGCTTTGGAATCAATGACCGGGTTTTTGCTATATTTTGTCCAGGTACGTCCTTTATCCAAACTATAAGCCATGCATTGCACCTGCTTTTCATCCGTAAAAGCGGTGTAAGTGGCCACCATGGCAGGTGTATTACCGTTGTTAAAACCAGCAGTATTATTATAATCAATTACAGTTGAACCAGAAAACATTGTACCTGTTTGATCAGGACTTAATGCGGTTGACAACTCTTCCCAGTGAATCACATCTTTACTTACCGCATGGCCCCAGGACATGTTTTCCCATTCCCGTTCATAAGGATTATGCTGATAAAACAGGTGATATTCGCCTTCATAAAAAATAAGGCCGTTAGGGTCGTTTATCCAGCCTCTTTTTGTAGTGAAATGAAACTGAGGTCGGTTTTTCTCCTTATAAATTAACTTTTGGCCTTCAATTTCATCATTCTGATAAATTTTCTGTAAACCAGTTGCATCACCTTCATAACTGATTTTTATTGTTTTACCTTTCAGTGCGGTAACATCACAGAAAACCCAATATTCGGGTTCATCTTTTGCCAGTCTGATCTTGAAAACCCTTTCCTGTTTGCCTGCAATTTCAAATTTCATATTTGCTCTGGCCTGCTTTTGCGAAACGGGCAGGTTGAGGTAACGCTTGTTAATCTTAATTTCGATATCAGCTGCAAAGCCAAAGCTGGAAAGAAATAGTAAAGCGCTAAGGGCGAAGATTGTTTTGTAGGCAGTTTTCATTTTCCGGAAATAGTAAATCGTTTTATCTATAAAAGGGATATATTGGTTAGTGTTTGAAAAGATAGGGAAAAAGAATGAGGCTGGTTAAAGTGTATTATTTTATTTACGATGTGATTGTTAGAGTTCCGTCATTGTGAGCAGGCTTTTTCAGCCGACGAAGCAATCTTAAAATGATCGCGACCTAGCGCACGCATTAAGATTGCTTCGTCGTTCCTCCTCGCAATGACGACTTTTTTTATGGCCTTTGCAGCAGAGTGGAATTGTGGCATTTGAACTATCAAACTACTATATACGTTTAAAAGAATTTACTTATGTTTGGCCATCAACAGTTGTTGTAATAAAAATTTAATTGTTGAATACTATAGCTTAAGCCTATTCAGACCGATATTTTGCAGCTCCACCAAAACCATAACCCGAACAACGAAACCCAGCATTGGAACGGCTTTAAAGATGGCGATCCCGCTTCTTTCGAATATCTTTATAAAACGTATTCGGCCGGTTTGTATAATTATGGGTCGAAGTTCACCAAAGACAAAGACCTGATTAAAGAATGTATACAGGATCTTTTTGTAGGGCTGTGGACGAATAGAAATTCGGTTGGAAACCCTGATCATGTAAAAAACTACCTATACAAATCTTTCAGACATGCCATTTTCAAAAAAACCTTTCATTTAAGTAAAAATGAAACGTATGAGGAAACGGAAAACTATTCGTTTCAGGTGGTTTTAAATGTAGAAGAAACCTTGATTAATAACGAAAGGCAGTTGCAAGTGAGCGAACAGCTTCAAAATGCATTAGCCAAACTTACCGCAAGGCAACGGGAAGCCATTTTCCTTAAGTTTTACGAGCAATTGAGTTACGAAGAAATTGCCGAAGTAATGGGCATTACAGTAAAGGCAGGGTATAAAATCATGGCCCGTTCATTAGATTATCTGCGTAATAATCTTTCAAAAGATGATTTATTGCTGCTTTATCTTATTCTTCACTTAAAATTAATAAACTGATAATCAGATAAATACAATAAATTTAAAATTTTTATTCATTTGGATGGGGTAAAAAACTACTGCTACTGCTAATAGGATCAAAAGAAGAACAATGAAGAAACAGCTAAGCGATTACAAAGCTTATACTTTAGCAGACCTGATCAATGATGAAACCTTTATCCTTTGGGTAATTCAGCCTGACGAAACAGCAGATACTTTTTGGCAGAATGTCCAGAATACTTTTCCGAACTTAATTCCACTGATTGTAAGTGCAAGGAATATTGTATTATCCATGCGGTTCGAAACAGATGAACTTAGCACAATTGAACAACAACAACTTTGGCAAAATATCGAAGCTAAAACCATTTTGGTCAAAAAAACAGGCAGAACCCTCCCAATGTGGTACCGTTATGCTGCCGCAGCCGTTCTGGCGGGTATCCTCTTCTGTATCGGCGTTTTATATTCGGTTAATCAAAAAGTAAATATCGAGACGCCTTATGGCCAATTGAAAAACATCACTTTACCTGATGGATCAATCGTAACGCTAAATGCGAACTCGCAGATTAAATATGATAAAAACTGGGATAAAGACGAAATCCGTGAGGTTTGGATCTCTGGCGAAGCCTTTTTAAAAGTAAATCACCTGCATCAAAGGGGTGCAGTACAAAACCACGAACGTTTTATTGTACATACCGGAGCAGTTAATGTAGAAGTTTTAGGAACCTCCTTTAACGTAAACGACAGAAGGGGGCATACTGAGGTTGCCCTTTTGGAAGGTAAAATCAGTCTGGATTTAAAGACTGGCGAAACGAAACCACTTATTTTAGCGCCTGGTGATATTGCGGAGTATGCAAATGGCAAACTGGTTAAAAAACCGATCAATGTTGCCGAATATGCTTCGTGGAAAGATGGGAAACTTTATTTCCGCAATGTTCCTGTGGCTAAAATATTTGATTATTTCGAAGATATTTATGGCTATAAGGTGGTGGTTGATGATCCGAAAATTCTGGAGAAAAGATTATCAGGTACTTTAAGTGCAAAGGATCGGGATGTACTGTTTAAGGCCATTGGCGTTACGCTGAACATCAATATCAGCCCGAAAGAGGCTACGAACGAACTTATTGTTACATCTAAATAAGGTAGGGATCATGAAAAAGAACTTAAAAGTTAGCCTTATTGTCTTGATGTGCACCCTGTTTTTCAAGCAATTTACATTTGGCCAACAGGCAAAACAAGAAGAAACACAGGCTTTAACACAAGTCCTCGCTAAATTGAGCATACAGTTTAAAGTCAATTTTTTATACGAAGAAAGTCAGCTTAAGCAAAAACAGGTGCTTTATCAGGCCAATAATTTTGTGGGTAAACCTTTAAAGCAAATTTTAGATGCTGTTGTTTTACCGCTTAATTTATCCTGGTACAAGGTAGATGATAAAAACTACTCTATTTTTCCTACGGTTTCTAAAACCGCAGCACCTGTAAAGCAAAATATCAGCCCTGTAGTTGTAGATTCTGTTGCAAAGGATCAGGTAAGTGGAAGGTTGTTGGATGAACATGCCAAACCTTTGGAATATACTACAGTAACCCTATTGGTAGCAGCCGATTCATCTTTTGTGATCAATTCGTTAACCGATCTTGATGGGAAATTCACCTTTCCATCGGTTAAACCAGGCATTTATAAAATCAGGGTTTCGCCTATTGGGTACAGTCCTTATACCACCAAGCCTTTTACAGTTGGCGGTAATGCCCCGGTAAGCATAGCCCCTATTGCGATGCAGTCATCGGGCCAGAATTTAAAGGAAGTTAAAATTACGGCTAGTAAACCACTTGTTGAAGCCAAAAGCGACAGATTGATTTTTAATGTAGATAACAGTGCTATGGCGGTGGGCAATTCGCTTCAGGTACTAAAATCGGCACCTTTTGTGCGGATCTCGGCAGATAATACGGTGAGTTTACAGGGAAAACGGACCATGATTTTAATCGATGGCAAACCCGTACCTGATGCGGCATTGGAAAATATCCTGCAAACCCTGCCGGCAGGCAATATCCTTAAAATAGAACTGATTACCCAACCCTCAGCCAAATACGACGCTGCTTTTGGCGCCGTGATCAACATTATCACTAAAAAAAGCCAGATTGAAGGTTTTACAGGCGATGTCCGCGCTGATGGATCAACCGGGAAATATGCTACTGGCAACCTCAATACTTCGGCTACTTACAAACATAAAAACCTAACCCTTTATGCGGGTGGCGGTGTTACCAAAGGAACCAACATTTTCAGTATAAGTTCGGAAAGGTTCCAGGATCCTACTGATCCTTTATACTATTTAACCAATAACTGGTCGCGGATATCGCATAACAACCTCTATAATTTCCAGGCCAGTGCGGAGCTGCAACTGGATAAAAACCAGAGCATAGGGCTTTTTGCAAATGGAGGCATCTTCTATTTTAAAGGACCATGGGCAACAACGAATGAATTTGGCAGGAAAAACATCCGTATCGATTCAGTATCGTATACTGATGCCACGTTTAACCAACGCGCCAGTTCTTACACCTATAATTTTAATTATCATCTTCTGTCCGATTCGGGCAAAAACGACCTCGTGGTGCTGGCCACTTTTACCCCATGGAAACGTAACCTTTTTCAGGATTTCCCTTCGGTGCTTTATGATGGATCGGGTAATATCATCAGAATCCCTACCCATTACCAGAACAGGAACAAGGCCGCTATTGATGTTTACATCGCTCAGGCAGATTATACGCATGAGTTTAAAAAGCAATGGAAGCTGGAAACTGGTCTTAAATTTCAATACACCAACTCTAACACCAGCGTAAATTATCAAGATAACCGCAACGGAGAAGTAACATCCAATCCCATATTTTCTAATGAGAGTAACCTGAAAGAATCAATTGCTTCGGTTTACGGAATACTGAGCAAAGACTGGAAAAAAGATAAAGTACAGCTTGGTTTAAGGGTTGAAAATACCAGAGCTGATTTTGTGTGGAATTTTAAACAAGACTACAGCAATTTTTTCCCCACTTTTCTTTATCAGCATAATTTTAATCAGGAAAACAATATTTCCATTTCGTTTAAACCCACCATTAACCGTGCACCCTATTATGAGTTAGTGCCCTATACCGTTTTGCTCAATCAATATACCATTGAACAGGGTAACCCTTCACTTACACCCCAGTTTGATGATACTTATACGTTAAGTGCGAATATTCATAAGCTTAACCTTTCATTAAGTTACACCCGTACCAAAGGGACGATCGGACTGTTCCCCTACAAGCAGGATCTTGCAACGAAGGTTATTTATTATATGCGCCGGAACCTCGACCGGGCATCGGATGTTTCACTTTATCTGTTTTATCCGATCAAAATCAACGATTGGTGGGAAACCCTCAACAGCGGTACGCCTATTGGTTATAATACTGCAGAAGGACCAGTTTTAGGTGTAAATTATAAATTGGCTGCTTTTCACTCTGATTTTAAAAGTTCGCAGGTTTTTAAAATTTCGAAGAACCTGAAACTGCAGATAGACGCCTATTACTGGACCAACTATGTGCAGGATCTTTCGAAGAACACTGGTTATAAAAATATTGACGCATCGTTTTTACTCAACCTTTGGGAAGGTAAAGGACAGTTGCGCTTAGGCGGAAACGAACTGGTTTTTAAACGGAACGATTACCTTATCGAACGTAATTATGGCACTTTTAATTCTGCCGAAAGGGTTAGTACTGATAGTAAGCGTATTTTTGTAGGTTTTACCTATAAATTTGGTAAATCGAAAATCCAGAAATCGGATACGAAACTGGGTAATGAAGATGCGCTGAAAAGGTTATAAACCTGAGATTAAAATTCTTAGAAAGACTCGTCATTGTGAGGAGGTACGACAGCCTGCCCCGACTTTTCGGCGAAGCGATCTCACAAATTTCGCTATAAGCGACCGCATTAAGGCTGCTTCTTCTGTTGAAAAAGCCTTCTCACAATGACAATATCACGAACCCTATCATCTCTGTTAAAATCCCGAAAATAGATTTCGAACTAACAAAACTACTTCAACCGATAGGCAATTCCGATCCTAAAAAATTGATTGGCTTGATTAGAAGACCCTAAACTATTACTGACTTTGTTTGGCTTTAACCATTGGTAGCTGCCGTTGATATCGAATTGTTTAATATGTACACTTATGCCGCCCATAAAGCCAATACTTACCTTATTTGCTACTGTATTAACTAAAGCAGAATCAACCGCTTTGCCATGATATAATGTATCACGTGGATCAGCTATTGGTTTTAATTTGGTAAACACATCAGATTGTTTGATGGAGAAAGCGATTATCGGCCCAGCCTTAACGCTTATTTTTTTGGATAACCTGTAAGCTGCCGATAATGGGAAATCTACCGTTATCACTTTTCTTTCATCTGCGATCGTAAACGGAGGTAATGAATCAGGGCGATAATAACTTGGATGTGTAAATTCTCTCGCTAGCTTTTGAGCACTATTGATGTTAACGCCTGCAACAAGCTGCCATTTTTTATCAAAAGCATAACTACCAAACAATCCAGCTGAAAAGCTACTTCCACTTTTTTGCACATTCATTCCGCCTGTTATCCCGTAACTGTATTTCTGTTCACCATCTCCAATGCTTTCCGGTTTAGTTTTTATTGTTTTGCTTTTCGATGGCTTAATTTCTTTCGTTTTTTTGTTTTTTCCGGAGTTATTCCCAATTGACTTATTTTTATCTCTGCCCTTAGGAGAACTGGCAATTTGCAAACTACTATAATCTGCACGCAACTGCAGGATAGGCTGTAAAGATGTTAAGTTTTTAACCTGGTTGACGGCATCACCCTGAAGTATATTATCCTGCCAAAATTTGCTTGATACCACCAATTCTTCATTACGCCTTTTGTCCAAAGAATCTATGCTTGAAAAAACAGCAGGATGATGCTTTGATTGTCTGTTTGCCAAATTTACTGCAACATTGGCCGGATCAGATTTTTCCATCCCTTTAATTTGATGCCCTGGTGCAGAAACAGAATGTAATGCAGCAACAATAGAAACATCGTTTTTCTTTGTTACCGTTGCAACAGCTTGATTTTCATGTTTGGCTATTCTGCTATCACCCACTTCATTTTTTTCGGCCAGGCTATTTAACGTATCTTTATTATTGATCAGGTTACTATCAATAATGTTATTATAATTGACAACATTATCACTATCGATAAGCGAAGAATCAGATAATCGCCCTTTGTTTTCTTTTACAATTTCTTTCTTTGTGTTTTTGGTGTGGGGAACTGTTACATATACCACTGTAGCTACTGTAACAGCTGCAGAAAATGCATACCCTAGTATTTTGAATAACTTGGCTCCCGCAGATACGCCAGGAGGATTACCACCTATCGGACCGCCAGGCATCTGTTCGTTTAACAACTTGTGCATACCCGCCCACGAGGCATCTGCAACATCTTTAATTGGAAGGTTGTCGAATTTCTTGCTCCAGAGTTTATGATACCATGCTGAATTTTTCATCTTCTTTTTGTGTTTTCAGTTGGTTTATCAATTGCTGAAGAAGCTAACATTTTCCTCAACTGTTTCTTTGCTTCCGTAAGGTGCCATCTCGAGGTACTTTCGGTAATATTGAGGTGTTCTCCTATTTCTTTATGCGAGTAGCCATCTACAACCGAAAGGTTAAAAACCAGTTGGGTAGCGGTTGGTAACCGGCGAATGAGTTTCAGGAGATCTTCCACAAAAAGCTTGTCTAATACGGCCGGCTGAATAAAAACCTCTTCAATTTCTTCCGGGCTCACCGCATCGTTAAACTTCGCCTCTCTACGGCCCAGATCGATGCACGATCGTACAATTACTGTTCTTATCCAGGCACCAAATTCACCTTTTTTAGCATCGAAGCTATGGATATGCTGAAAAACCTTTAAAAAGCCAATGCTCAGGGCATCGTGCGCCAGGTCATCTGATTTTAAATAACGAAAACATATCCGCAGCATATCTGCATAGTAAAGCTTGTATAGACCTTCTTGTGCTTGCCGCTCATTGGCCTTGCAGCCTTTGATTAGTTTAGTATCCTGCTTAAAAAAAAGGTTCATCCATTTGGTTCGGTAAGCGGTTTTTCATCGTGTTGTATTATGGTTACGCAATGAAAAGGAAAAACGCTGGGCTAAAATTAATTTATTTTTTATCGTTATGTTTATTTTCCGACCAAGCGTTTTCAATACCGGCTGCGTATTTTATTTAAATCCCGATCTAATGCATCCTAATGAAAGCTATAACCGGCACAACAACTGGTACAATCAACACTTTCCTTCAAAAAGTGCCAAAACCGAATTATATAAAAAAGTAAAGGCTACCGACAAAAACAATGTTGCACAATGGCTGCAACAGTTATTTTTCAGTTGTCTTGATCCTCTATTGGCTAAAAAAAACCGCAGTTGGCTTACCGTTGGCGATGCTTATGGCTTTGACGCCCAATATATCCTAAATTCGGGCAATGAGGCATTGGCGACCGACCTGAACACCGATTTTTTAAATGTGGCTTTAAAAGAGGGAATTATTAATGCCTGCGCAGCAGAAAATGCCGAAAACCTATCAAGAGAAGATAGTAGTTTTGATTTTGTGCTGTGTAAAGAATCTTATCATCACTTTCCAAGACCCTATGCAGCAATGTACGAAATGATCAGAGTGGCCAAAACTGCCGTAGTGGTAATGGAACCCCAGGATCCTATTACAAAAATGCCTTTATTATTAATGTTAAATAACCTTTTTATCCACAATGGAGAATTTCTAAATAAATTATGGAAAAACCGTTTTTCATTCGAACCGGTTGGGAATTTTGTGTACAAGGTTTCGGAAAGAGAATTTGAAAAACTCGCGGCTGGACTTGGCCTGCCGATGGTTGGGTTCAAAAAGATCAATCCAAATTATTGGTTTAAAGGGGCCGAATCGATCTCAACCGGGCAGCACAACCGTCAGTTTATGATGATTAAAATGAAGAAAATATTTTTCGACATCATGGTTAAATTAAGGGCAATGCCCGCACAGGTATTAACCACTATTATTTTTAAACAATTGCCTGATGACGATATGATCGCACTCCTGAAAAAAAGCGGTTATCGCTTGGTCTGCATTCCTAAAAACCCTTATCTAAACTAAATCCGCTAACCAAACAAAAACAGTTATGAAATCGCAAAGCCTTTATTTTTATGCCAGCCTTACCTTAGCGGCATTTTTTATACTTGTTTATTTATTGTATTCCAACTTAAAATGGCTAGCTTTTTTTGATGCAGCAGCTATATTTTTACCTACGGCTGTGGGATTGATTTCTGCCGCAATACTTTTATTCACTGGCATTTATTTAGTGATAAAAGGACTTAATCAAGGAAAAGAGAAAAAACATGTGAGGTATTTATAGAATAGGCATCATTTTTCCCTATTTGATTGCCACTTTAATTTGTTCAATGTTTCATTCGTCATTAGTTCATTGGAAACTGCCAACTGAAAACAGCATTAAGCAGTTAAGAATATTAAGGTTTGTCCTGGCCTAAGTTACTAATGGCTGTCATTCATTATGAAAAGATCCTTCGACTACGCTACCATAGATAGAATCCATTAGCGCGGCCGTCATCCGATAGCTATCGGGTTGGGAATGACGATCTCGTGCAGCCTATCATTTTTGCCAAAAAGCTCTGTCTTTTATATCGATTTTATGAAATAATTATCCCTCAGGATGACAAATTCGCTGAAAGGACACGTTGAGTAAAATAAACTTTTGACAAACAACTAATAAGTCGCTCGCTATTGCTCATTGAAAATTGATCATTGATTATTATCATAATCGTAAAATCGACTCTAGACTAAGGACTTTAAACCAGAGACTTCAGACTAAACCATTATATTTGATTATAATTTTCTTAGGAGCATATCATGAAGACATTGGTTATTTCAGGTGGCGGTAGCAAGGGTGCTTTTGCCGGTGGTGTAGCAGAATACCTCATTAAATACCGTCAAACAAATTACGATCTCTTTGTAGGTTCTTCTACTGGTAGTTTGCTTATTCCTTTTTTGGCCATTGGCGATGTAGAACGGATCAAAAAATTATACACCACCATTTCACAATCAGATATTTTTACGGTCTGCCCGTTTATAGTTAAATACAAAAATGGAAAAGTAAAACTGCGCATGAACCATTTCGGGATTATTAAGCAGTTTTTTAAGCGACAAAAAACCCTTGGCGACAGTACAGGTTTAAGAAATTTAATCAGGAACAATTTTAAGCTTAAAGATTTTGAAACCATAAAAGCACTTGGTAAAGAAGTGGTGGTTACCGTGGCCAATTTAACCACCCAACTAATTGAATACAAATCGACCAATGATTATGGTTACGAAGATTTTTGCGATTGGATGTGGGCTTCGTGCAACCTGGCCCCCTTAATGAGTCTTTACCAGAAAAATGGCAACGATTATGCTGATGGAGGTTTCGGGAACCTCATCCCGGTACAGGAAGCGATTATAAAAGGTGCAACCGAAATTGACACCATTGTGCTAAGACAAGAAAAAGCCGTTTATAACAATCCCCCCCTTCAAAATGCGATTGAAGTATTTGCCCGGACGAGTGATTTTATGCTCAATCAGATCGCGAATGACGACCTGATTATCTCGAAACTGCAAACGGCAAATAAGAATGTAAAAATTAATTTCTATTTCATTAACCGCGAACTTACCACACATTCATTTGTATTTAACAAACAGGAAATGACCACCTGGTGGCAGGAAGGATACGACCTGTTTAAAGCAAAAGATTGTACCACACATGTGTTGGCTGTTAAGGGGGCAAAGGAAATTAAACTGACCAAATAGCAAATGAGTTTCAGTCTGTGAGGACACAGACCGAAGATTTTAATTACTTTACTACAGTGGCTTCCAATTCTACTTTCAGCGTTTCAAAAAGGCTTTTTACTTCGAGCAAGGTTAGCGACTGCTGAATGTTGTGTTTAGCGATCCAATCCTGAAAGATATTAAAGTGTGGCCAGAGCTCGTGGGTAGCGGTGGTATAAATATTCAGCCTTACAATACCATTACATTCGTAACCTGCCTGTGCAATTACCATTTCGAGGTTTTTCAGGGCAGTAATCAATTGTGTTTTCATATCTGCATCGCTTGATATTCCATCATCGCTAATGGCCGTTTGACCTGAAATATATAAAGTGCTTTCTACATTTTTTACTTCAACAGCTTGGACATAACTGCGCTGATCTTGCCATTTCCAGGGATTAATGATTCTTTTTTCCATCTTGTTGGTGTTTTAAATTTAACACCACAAAATTGCAGATAGCAATTGGAAGCCGCTATTGACAAACCGCACGATTTTAATGTGAGGTTAATCACAATTGAATTTAAACAGGTTTTATACCTACAAGCTGCATCTCTTTCTCTTTACCGCGTAACTTAATGGCACCCAACATTTCTGTGCTATAATTACCAACCAGCTGGAGTTCTTCGATGAGCGCTTTTGACACGATCATTTCCTGGTTATAGGTTTTGCATAAATTTTGTATCCTCGAAGTGGTATTGAGTACATCGCCGGAGTAAGTAATATCACGTTTGATGATGCCTACTTCGCCTGCAATTACCCTTCCACAATGAATGCCTGCCTTAAAAGATGGCAACAAACTATATTTTAGTTCGTACTTATCTTTTAACGAAAACAAATGTGCTTTAATATCAAAAAAACAATTGATGCATTTATTGTTTTTCAGCCCTTCTTCGTAACGCCACGCAATTACCACCTCATCGCCTACATATTGGTAAATTTCGCCACGGTTTTCGAGGATTGGATTGGTAATATCGATAAAGAGATCTTTAAGCAATTCGTGATATTTTTTATCACCAAGATTTTCAGCAATTGTGGTAGATGAATTTAAATCGAGGAACATAAAAATCCGTGATTCTTCTTTGGGGGTATTGTATTTCCCCCTGATGATGTCCCAGAAAATCCCCTGTCCGAATTTACTGTTCACCTGCAACAGCAACTGCGTTATGGAGACCACGATGGCCCAAACCAGTCCGTTTTTCAAAAACCGGTGTGAATCACCTAAGGATAAAAGGCTGAGTATTTCGTTTATCGATAAAATAATGCCTGTAAAAATGCCTGCTATAATTAACAGTGTATAACCATAAGGTTTATCATTATATTTAACATTGATGTAAAACACCAGAAAACTCCCTCCTATTAAGGCTCCAAATAAGCCGATAGATATATTTAGAAGTATTGAAGATTTTAAGGAATAATTAGGCACAGAACCTAATGAATTATGCGTATGCAGTATTAAATCCTCAAAAACAGCAATTACAGCACCAATTAACATCCAGGAAAGGACAATAATCAATAGCTGTTGAAGTTTTTGCTGGGTGCGGCGGTTTATTTTCATTGACATCGTACATTAATCAAAAAACCGATTGAATATACGATAACTTTCTGCTAAATTTTATCAAAAATCATCAACAATACCTAAATTAACCTGTTATATGCTCTAATTTTAAATATACTTTAAATGAAGATCCTTTTCCAACTTCACTCTCTACCGTAATTTTTCCACCCGCATAATCAACAATTTCCCTTACCAGGTAAAGGCCAACACCAGTACCCTCAACATCATTATTTAAGCGCTGAAATTTAGTAAAAATGGTATTCAGGTTTTCTTTTGCTATACCCATGCCATTATCTGAAACGGTAATGGTAACATAACCTTTTTCTAACGCCGTTTTAATTATAACTATAGGAGCACGGCCTGCAGCCTGGTATTTAATGGCGTTATTAACCAGATTATATACAATACTGCGCAGTTTTCGCCTTACAAACATCATTTCTGAAACTTCTATTTCAGTGTTTATTACCGCTCCGGATTCCAAAATCTGAGGGGCAAGCGTAAGGCGGGCATCCTCTACAATATGCTCAAAACTGATTAGCTCTGGAAAAGCCTTGTATTTTTGCTGGTGATTTCTTGAATCTGCTAGATCGAAAATTACATCTTTCATTTTCCGCAGGCTGTTTTCCACTTTCTCCAATAAAAGGGGAAACCGTTCCATGCCTTTATCAGGCAATGCCTTTAACATTTCAATGGTCAGGCCAAGGCTGGTAAGAGGTGTTTTAATGTCGTGCGATATGGTATCCAGTAATAATTCATGTTCAGCAATCAAACGCTCCTGCTCTTTCAGGTCTCTGATGCGCATGGTGATCTCCACAAACGTAATGATCACTCCATTGGTTTTATTATCTTTCCTTACAATGTAGGGAAGGATATTCATCTGGTACCAACGGAAATCGATGGTTTGGATTTCTTTTTCAAGGATTTCGCCTGTATCAATTACCTGCTGGATATTTTCCATAATAGAAGGAAAACGGAAATTTTCTTTAACATCAGCTATTGGCTTGCCGATGTCACTGTCCTTCAGGCTAAACTGTTTCATTGCAGGAGGCGTAAATTTCCTAAGCGTTAAAGATGCATCAACAAAAAGCTGTGGGATAATGGTATTACGGAAATAATTCTCCAGTTCCTCATTCAGGTCGGTTAGCGCGTTAACCTGCAGTTTTTGATCGTGCATTTTTATGTTTTTTTATATCAGGGATCGATGATGAAATTCGTACAGATACGAAATCTTTCTAAAATAGTAAGAAAATTACCAAGGAAGGCAGATTGCCATAAATACGCGTAGTAATCCGCAAAAATTAAATTAGGTATCGTTTTAAGCACATAAACTTATCAATCCGGGATGGGTAAAAACAAAGGGCAGGTATAGTACCTGCCCTTTATTAAAAATTTAAGGTTTTAATACCACTTTTACACAATCCTCTTCTTTTTCGTCAAAGATTTTGTATCCATGTGCTGCCTCTTCAAGTGGTAAACTGTGTGTAATGATATCATCGAGTACCACTTTACCATCGTTAACCAAACCAATCAGTTTATCGATATAGTTTAAAACCGGTGCCTGGCCCTGCTTAATGGTAATGCCCTTATCGAACATCCGGTGCATTGGGAAATTATCATAAGTTGAGCCATAAACCCCCATAATCGAAACGGTTCCCATGCGACGTACGGCTTCAAAACACATATCGAGTACTTTCATCGATCCTTTTTCGAAATTAACCGTTGCCTTTACCTTATCCATAAAACTACGCTCGGGTTCGAAACCTACAGCATCTACGCAAACATCTGCCCCGCGTCCACCCGTCATAGCACGGATGGCTTCTACCACATCTACTTTATGCGGATTCAACGTATCGACATTGTTAACCGCTTTGGCTTTTTCTAAGCGGTAATCGAGCGGATCGATGGCAATTACGCGGCTTGCGCCGTTTATCCAGGCAGCTTTTTGCGCCATCAAACCCACAGGCCCTGAGCCAAAAATAGCCACCACTTCGCCACCTTTTAGTTGCGCCCAATCAATGGCCGACCAACCTGTTGGAAAAATATCTGTTAAGAAAAGGGCCTGTTCGTCTGTTAAATGTTCGGGCACAATCCTCGGACTCACATCGGCATAAGGAACACGCACATATTCTGCCTGCCCGCCAGAATAACCTCCGTAAAGATCGGTATAACCAAAAAGTGCCCCACCTTTCTGATCCATCATATCGCCATTTGGGCCATAATGCTCATAATTGGAATTTTCGCAAGCGGGTGAGGCTTCGTGGGTACAGAAAAAGCAGGTACCGCATGAAATCGGGAAAGGTACCACTACCCTGTCACCTTTTTTAAGGTTGGTAATGGCTGAACCCACTTCTTCTACAATACCCATAAACTCATGACCTAAAATCATGTTCTCTTTTTGAGGTACAGCACCACTTAAAATATGCAAATCGGATCCACAGATGGCGGTTGATGTTACTTTTAAAATAACATCACGTGGATCCAGAATTTCCGGATCCGGCACATTATCCACCCTTATATCCCCGGGTTTGTGAAAAACAGCTGCTTTCATAATTCGGTTTCTACATGTTGATTAATAATTATCGTCTTTTTCTTCCGATTCGTCATCGTTTTCGCTTTCGAAACCAATTTCCTCATCATCGCCAGCTGTTGCCGAATCCTCATCTGCCAATGCACCAAGATCCGCCGTTGTTACCGAAGTATCATCGTAATCAGCATCACTTCCAGCGATCTGATCATCTGCATCATCATCTTCAACTGTCTCATCCTGATCGGCATCACTTCCATCAGTTTGTTCATCAAGGTCAGATAATTCATCCTCTCCTTCGGCACCGCTTTCACTTACCGGACCATCTGAGGCATAAGATCTATCATTCGGGTTGGTTTGATCAGCGTTTACCTGGTTTTGATCCAATTCGTTTTCATTGTTCTCAAAATTTAAATTTTCCATGTTATCGTAGGTTGATGAAGGATTATATTATCCTTATTTAAACAACCTTTCATTGGAAGCATTTGTTCCGTCAAAATCCGTTATTTACCCCTGTATTTATACCCTATTTATTAATCCTCATTTTGCTTATCCCACAGGCTGACGCAATTACGCGTTTGTAATATTTAAATTACAAATTCGTCTTTATATTTTAAAACCTTAACTTAAATTATTAATCCATCCGTAACGGTGGATTAATTTTTAATTAATTTACTAAAACGTTTTATTTACGTTATAAATGCGTTTTATAACGATTAGGGCCGCTAAAGATGTCAAAAAAGTGGGATGGCCAGTATCATTTGGGAATCAACTCAAACCTAAATATAAAAACCTATTATGAAACACAGATTAATCCTCATCCCGGGCATCCTGATCTTTCTTAGCCTCTCCTGCAAGAAAAAAGAACTGGAACAACAAGAGCATCTTTTGAAAAAGCCCGCCACCCTGGCAAGCACAAACTTATTAGCCGAACCTCCGCTAACCTGGCAAGAACACTGGTTCGACCACGTTCAGGTACTGCAACGTTTTTATCACGATACCAGTATTGTTGTTTATCACGATAATGATGTGAGCAGCACGGTTACCTGGCCAAATACCTACCTGGCGCAGGTATGGAACTATACCAAAAGTAAATATGGTTCGTTTGGTCCCGATTCGCGTTTATGGGCAATATTCCATACTGGCAAGTACAGTGGCGGTCACCCGAGTACCTATATGGATGCCAGTCACGATTACCGGAATGTAATTGATGTAGGCTCATCGAGCACCAGCGCCTGGCTTTCGGGTACCGGCAACGATCTTGATATTACCACACACGAAGTTGGGCATATTGTGGAAGGTGCATCGAGAAATGTGTTAAACTCTCCTGCTTTCGGCATCTGGCACGACAGTAAATGGATGGAAATTTACATTTACGACGTTTATGTTGGCTTAAACCGCACAGCTGATGTTCAACGCTGGTACAACCTGGTGGCCAATGGTGCAGAAAATTATCCAAAAGCACAAACTTATTGGTTTAGGGATTGGTTTTTCCCCATTTATAGTCAGCAAGGCGATGCGACTTCTTTAAACAAGTATTTTAGTTTACTGGCTCAGTATTTCCCGAAAGAAACGGTAAATAACGGCCAGGGCAATATTACCCGTTTTTCGAGATCAATGAATTACGGTGAATTTATCCACTTCTGGAGCGGTGCAACGGGGATAGATCTTAAACCACTTGCTTTAAGCGCTTTTGGCACACTGGATGAGCAGGGCAATAACTGGACTACCCAATTAAATACCGCTAGAACAGCTTTCCCGAGTGTAAGTTATCTGAAAGACATTACCAGCTCAGCAACACTAAGCGTAAGCAATGAAAATGCAGGTGGCGCTTCAGCCGCTGAAGGTTCTTCGAAATTAGCTGACAGTTATTACAATACTAAATTCTTTTTGGGTGGCTATCCTGCTACTTTTTGGGCGCAGCAAACTTTCTCATCGGGTCAGGTGGTTAAAGGTTATACCATCACTGCTGGCAATGATGCACCAGACCGTGATCCTAAAGCTTGGAAATTAATGGGATCAAATGATAATGTAAACTTTACGCAGCTTGATATCCAAAGCAACCAAACTTTTGGTTTGAGAAGACAAACTAAAAAAATATTGATCAGCAATACCACTGCCTACAAATATTATAAACTGTTTATCACTTCGAACAATGGAAGTGTAGATCTGCAGTTTAGCGAATGGAGGTTATTGCAGTAACATTTTAACTATAATGGCCGGGAATTTATGAGTTGAGCAATTCCTGGTCATTATTACCATTCCCTCTCAGCACTTCTTACGATTTTTCACGAAGATGTCCGCAGGAAGGGGTATTATTATTTTTTTTTGAAAAGCAATACCTGCATTTCAATTAGGTGTTAGTCCCGCTATCGCTTATAGTCCTCTCCCGATGATAAAATCGGGATGCGGGCTACCCGCTCTATCGGGTTTATTATGAAAGGTTTGTACAAAATACCACCAAACATCCCTACAGAACGTTAAACGCCAAGAGTAAACATGGCGACTAAGGAAGCGTTCCGCTGAGACGGAAAAGGCATTTATCAAACGATTATGCCCAGGCTTTGCGCAGAAACCTGATCCAGTTGCCGTGCATTAAATTTTCTACATCAGTTTTATTATAACCACGTTTTTCGAAAAGATTAGGAATTTTATCAAGATCGGCAATGCTTTCCAAATCATAAGGGCACTGCTCCCTGCCGAAAGCACCATCCAGATCAGAACCAATCCCCACATGGTTGGCATTACCTGCAAGCTGACAAATATAGTCAATATGATCGATCATTACTTCCAGGTTGCAGTTCATTGCTTTCGGGGTCGAAATTCCCCTCTGCCAATTGGGCACCATCATCCAGGCATCTAAAGCAGCGCCTATTACCGCACCACGGGAAATTAATGCTTTGATCTGATCATTACTAAACTGCCTGTTATGATTTACCAAAGCCCGGCAATTGTTGTGCGAGGCCCATACATGTCCGTTGAAATGACCGAGGGCATCCCAAAAACTATCGTCGCATAAATGGGTCGCATCCAGAATAATATTGAGCCTTTCCATTTCGGCAAGCAGTTCGTAAGCACCAGGACGTAATTTACCCGTCGCATCTGTTCCCTGTGCATACCTGCCCGGACCATAATGTGCTGGTCCTACTGCCCTCAAACCACTTTCATAAGCTTGTTGCAGGTAATCAACATGAACTATGGAATCGGCACCTTCTAAACTTAAAATATATCCGATCCGTTTTTTTTCATTTAAAGAATCTGAATTCCATAAAGCAAGGTGTTTTTCTAAACTCACAAGATCATTAACCTGCGTCATTTCACCACAGTCTTCCATGGCTTTATACCAGGCCAATTGGCCTTGTGTTTGTGCCCAGGCCTGTTCTGGCGAATGCCAGCCCGGCAATGGATTATCGGGTGCCACAAACCGGGCAATCTGTGTAGCCACCACTAAACCAATATTACCTTTACGGAGCTCGGGCAGCGATACGGTGGCTTTTGCACGGTCGGGTTTATCAGTTAAACCTTGCTCACGCTCATTTATTTCAGAAAGCGGGCGGGTTAAATCGCGGTTCCACTCCAAAGCGTTCATGCTTAAATCCAAATGGGCATCTATGGTAAACATATCAGGTTTTTATATCGTTATTTTTCTTTTTCTGGAAGTGATACTCCAGGTTTGATTGGGGTTATTACCAGAAACAGCAAGCGCATTTTCGTAAAGTGCAACCGTTGGGCAGATGTGGTACGGCAATCCGTATAAAACATCACCTATTTGATATTGGTGATTTTCTCCGGCATCCAGTACCAGGTGTTCTTCACTTTGGCTAAGCGCAATAAGCTCGGGAGCATTTAAAAATACAACTCTTTTATCGAGCGGCTTTTCTGCTGCTACCGCTTTATGCCCTAAATCGCAGCAAATGAGATTAGGTTCGGGTAAAGAAACAATCCGCGAAACCACCACAGCAGCAGTATTAAATGGCTGTTCTTCAAAAGCATCCTGATAACCTTTGTCCCAAAGTGCGAAAGTTCCCGGACTGCAATCAAAAGTTGTTTGGGTATTGTAAATGGTAAAAGTTGGTGTTCCTCCGGCTACAAGAATAGGCTGATGATTAAATTGAGTATAAATTTCTGTACTTAAACCATTTAATATATTAATAATTGACTTTGCTTTTTCCGTACGGATGGCAAAGTCACTTTCATGAATGTGACCATCGTAAGCATGCAAACCTTTTATTGTTAAACCTTTTATTTGATTAAGTTTTGTATAGAGATTCAACACTTTTCCCGGTAGAATCCCTGTACGATCCATGCCTACATTTACATCAATAAAAACTTCCGCTTTTAATCCGTTGGTTTCAGAAATTGAACCTAGTGTAATTGCCGCTTTTTCATCATCAACCAGGCAACTGAATTGGGTATGGGGATATGCTTTCTGAAGGGCTATAAAACGTGCTGCATTTGGTCCAACAGGTTGATAAGCAAGCAGCACATCTGCGGCGCCACAAACACCAAGCATTTCTGCCTCGGCAATGGTGGCACATTTAAATTTTGTAATGCCTGCATCGATCATCAGCTTACTTACTTCGGCCGATTTATGTGTTTTAACATGCGGGCGCAAGCGGCTTTGATCATTGATCATCGAAATCAACAACTCAATATTGGCCTTGATCCGATCTACATAAAAAATCAGGCCCGGCGATTCAACCGAAGTTGGATCATCCAAGAGATACCATTGTTTTGCTAACATCACGATTAGTACAATTCAAATAAGGCTTCAATTTCTACCGGGATATTATCGGGCAATGAGCCAAAACCTACCGCACTTCTTACCCCTATCCCGTTATCTGGCCCCCAAACTTCAGCAAAAAGCTCGCTGCATCCATTGATGATAAAAGGATGTTTTTCAAATTCAGGCGTGCAGTTTACCATTCCTAAAACCTTGATTACCCGTTTTACTTTATCTAAACTTCCTAAATTGGTTTTAATGGTCGATAACATGGTTAAGCCTACTTGCCTTGCTGCGAGTTTACCTTCGTCCTGATCCATATCAGATCCGATACGGCCGATAATCAGGCTTTTATCATCCCTCACCGGGCCATGACCGCTCAGATACAGGTATTTTCCATCAATAAGATAAGGTTTGTATACCCCAAGCGGTGCAGGAGCCGGCGGGAGGTTTAATCCAAGTTTTCCGAAACGGATATCTGCAGTTAAATTTTCCATATTAAGCTATTATTATTTTAAGTAAAAGTACGCCAGCAAGGCCTGCTGTACCAACTATTGATTCCATCAAAGCCCAAGAACGGAAAGTCTCTTTAAGGCTTAAATTAAAGTATTCTTTAAACATCCAAAACCCGGCATCGTTTACATGTGAAAACATTAAACTACCTGCACCAACGGCCAAAACCATTAAATTCGGGTTAGTGTGAGTGGCCACCATCAAAGGTACAATAATACCTGCCGTGGTTAAGCCGGCAACCGTTGCAGAACCTACACAAAAACGGATCAGTGCTGCAATTAACCAGGCCAAAAATAAGGGTTCAACAGATAATTCCTGCAGGTAGCCGGCAATTTCTTTACTCACTCCACTTTGGGTTAAAATTTCTTTTAAAGCACCCGAACCGGCAATGATCAACAAAATCAATGCGATATCTTTTAATGCATCGCTAAAAATCCCGGAGAGGTAATCCATTTTCTTTCCTCTCGAAATCCCGAGGAAATAGCTCGCCAGTATTAAAACAATCAGCATCACAATAGATGGATGCCCAAAAAAGGTAATAATTGGAATAATGGGTGAATTTTGATCTAAAAATAAAGGAAGAAAAGAAGCCAGTCCCAATAAAATAACGGGCAACAAAGCGGTAAAAAGACTAATAAATGTACCAGGCAGTTCATTTTCTGGCAATTCTTTAGCCCTAAAGGATGCCATGGGTGTGGAAGGGATATTTTTTAATGTTTTGGCAAAAAGCGGCCCGCCGATTACAATTGCAGGTATCGCAACGAGCAATCCATAAAATAAGGTAAGCCCCATATTGGCTTTAAATTGTATTACTAAAGCTGATGGCGATGGATGAGGCGGTAAAAAACCATGGGTAACAGAAAGCGCTGCCAGCATAGGCAAACCTATATATATGGCCGGTAGCTTATAACGGTACACCACAGAGAAAATTAAAGGAACCATCAGCACAAAACCGATTCCATAATAAAGCGGTATACCAATTACAAAACCCGTAATTACCATTGCCCATTGGATATGTTTGGCACCAAAAACATCCATCATTGCCTGTGCTATTTTTTGGGCGGCACCACTTTCGGCAACCAGTTTACCCAACATGGCACCGGTGGTAATGACAATCACTAAAGACCCCAAAACATCGCCCATTCCTTTTTCAACGGCTCCGGCAATTTTGAGCAGTGGCAATCCTAAACCCAGTCCTGCCAATACAGAAACAATCAGAAAAGCCAGAAACGCATTGATTTTAAAAACCGAGATCATTAAAATCAATAATGCAATGCAGCAGAAAACGATGAGTATGGTCATTTATAAAATTTTACCTGTTATTGCAACCGCACTGTTTCTTTAGATGATATAATGCAAAATAGTGATTATTTTGTTTCATCTATACATAATCTATGAATATGAATGATAGAGAATTCTTCGTGTAGTGATAACTCGCGATAGATCGTCATTGCGAGGAGGAACGACGAAGCAATCTTTCATACTTGAAGGCTCAACAATAAAAGATTGCTTCGTCGGCTGAAAAAGCCTTCTCGCAATGACGGCCCGATTTATTGAGAATGCTGCGCTAAAATCATGTAAACTTTCGCCCGAATTATATAAACCTCCTCATTCAAGTCTCCGTAGATTTGTTTATATGAAAATTAAGGCAATTTTCTTCCTCTTTATATTTATGCTCAATACCCTGGTGGGTTTTGGTTGTTCCCTATCAATGGAAAATGAAGGGTATGAACATAGCCATAAATATCAGCATGTTCATCAGCACGAAACAGTTAAGCAACTTCCCTCCCAGTACGCTAATTCAAAAATAACAGGAAAAGAAGATTCTTGCTGTAAAACATTGGTTAACGATTTTCTGGTTCAGGGTAAACTCCTACCCGATTATGCCAAACTGAGCCTTAAAGCACCCGCGCTGGTCTCTATTGGTTTCAACTACACTTTCATTCCGGAAGAAAAAATCATTACTGCAAATCAGCAGGAAATCGGTCAGCACCGTTACCGTCCACCACATCCTGATATCAGGATATCCATACAAAGTTTTCAGATATAGCATTTAAGATCACATCTTTTATTTCCCGCTGATTTCGCAGAAAGGAAACGCAGATTTAGAAGTATAAATATTATGCTTTTATAAAATCTGTTATCATCTACGTTTTTTATCTCCTTAAATCTGCGGCAAAAAATTATAAATCTTAATACGGTTTTATGATTAAGACCATGCAAATCATTTTAAAATTAAAAACATGAAAACTTTCTTATATAGTCTTACCATCTCTTTATTTTTTCTTAACGCTTACAGCGCAAATGCTACAGCGAAACAAGCAAATAATCTTAAAGCAGATCAGCCACCTAAAAACAGTACAGCAACAATTTTAGATGCTTACTTAAAATTAAAAAATGCCCTGAGCGCCGATAATGGTAAAAATGCTGCAGCTGCCGGAAACGAACTGGTAAAAGCATTTGCAGGTTTCGATCAATCTAAACTTACGCCCTCACAAAGAAAAACGTATGTCGATATCGAAAGTGATGCAAAAGAACATGCCGAACATATAGGATTAAACGCAGGCAAGATCCCCCACCAACGTGAACATTTTGATATGCTGAGCAAGGATATTTACGATATCGTGAAGTTATTAGGCCCTGGCCGTGAGCTTTATGTTGATAGGTGCCCCATGTACAACAAAGGCAAAGGTGCCATCTGGATTAGTGAGGTAAAAGACATCAAAAACCCATATTTCGGAAAAGCAATGTCTACCTGTGGTGCGATCAGGGAAACACTGCGCTAGTAGATGAGCATGATTAAAAAAATCTTAACTGGACTGCTATTGATCATCATAGCAGTTCAGTTTTACAGACCTGCTCAAAATAGCGATCTATCGGTGATGCCAAATCATATTTCAAAGGTTGTTACTGTTTCTGCTCAGGTAAATGGCATACTCAAAAAAGCCTGTTACGATTGCCACAGCAATAACACCAATTACCCCTGGTATGCCCAGATACAACCTGTAAACTGGTATATTAATCAGCACATTAAGGTTGCAAAAGAGCAACTCAATTTTGATAACTTTAAGGATTACACTGCCCGCAGACGGTTAAATAAACTCCGTGCGATTGAAAACAGTTTGGAGGATGGTACCATGCCAATTACATCGTACTTGTTGATCCATAAAAACGCAATATTGAGTAAAAGCGAAAAAGAGTTGGTAACCGCCTGGATAGAAGTATCAAGAGATAGCCTTGAAAAAGTTCAGTTTTAAAGAAAAAATATCGAAAGATGAAAAAGATAATATTCAGCATTTTAGTCCTCTTTTCGCTGGGCGTTTCTGCCCAGGAAATGAAAGGAATGAAAATGCCAGAGAAAGAAAAAACCACAGCAACGGTTTATACCTGCCCGATGCATCCGGAAGTAATATCCGATAAACCTGGAAAATGCCCCAAATGCGGAATGGACCTGGTTGCGAAAAAGGGAAATACCGCTAAAGCAAAAACCGGGCATCAGGATATGCCGGGCATGAAGCAGGATAATATGGAAGACGTGGATATGATAGGCGGTTCCGCCACACTGGATAATATTAAAAAAGCGAAAGCTAATCTTGGTCCAATAAAAACTTTGCCTTCTAGTGCGCTTCCAAAAACTGTACGCTACGATTTATATGTTACCGATACCACTGTAACCTATGGCGGTAAACCCAAACACGCCATTGCTGTAAACGGCAGTATACCCATGCCCACTTTAACTTTTACAGAAGGCGATACCGCTGAAATTTACGTACACAACAGGTTAAAAGAAGAAACCTCGATGCACTGGCATGGCCTTTTCCTTCCCAACCGTTATGATGGTGTACCCAATATGACGCAGATGCCGATAAAACCAGGTACCACACACTTTTATAAATTCCCGGTTATACAAAGTGGCACACATTGGTACCATAGCCACACCATGCTACAGGAACAGATTGGCATGTACGGCGCATTTATTATCAAAAAACGTAAAGAATGGGATATCCCTTCTATTCCATTGGTGCTAAGCGAGTGGACCAATATGAAACCTGAGGAAGTGCAAAGAAGTCTGCATGCCGCTACCGATTGGTTTTCGATTAAAAAAGGCACTACACAGAGTTATGCAGAAGCCATTAAAACCGGAAACTTTAAAACCAAAGTGGCTAATGAGTGGAAAAGAATGAATGCAATGGATGTAAGTGATGTGTATTACGATAAATTCCTGATCAACGGAGAAAACCAATACCTGCAACCGCAGTTTAAGGCCGGCGATAAGGTGAGGCTACGGATTGCCAATGCAGGTGCATCATCCTATTTCTGGCTAAAATATGCCGGTGGAAAAATCACTGTTGTGGCAACAGATGGCAACGATGTAGAACCAGTTGAAGTAGACCGTTTGATTATCGCCGTATCCGAAACTTACGATGTGGTGGTTACTATCCCTGAAAATAAAAGTTATGAATTTTTAGTCACGCCTGAGGACCGGACCAAATCAGCATCCTTATGGTTGGGAAATGGCGAAAAAGTGGCAGCAGAAAAAATGCCTAAGCTGAAATATTTTGCGGGGATGAAGATGATGAACGATATGATGGACATGAATGGTAATATGGTAGAGATGAAGGGTATGAAAATGCAGAACCAGATGATGGATATGAATACCGTAATGTATCCCGAAATCACAGGCCCGGAAAATGCTGAAAAAACAGGCAAAATGGACGATATGGATATGGATGATGAAATGCCTGATATCGTTACCCTGAATTACAACATGTTACGCGATCCTAAAAAAACAGTTTTACCTAAAGGACCTGTCCGCGAATTAAAATTCGACCTTACGGGTAACATGAACCGCTATGTATGGACGCTGGATAATAAAACGGTTTCGGAATCGGATAAAATCCTGATCAAAAAGGGCGAAAATTTAAGAATCATATTATACAACAACAGCATGATGCGCCACCCGATGCACCTGCACGGACACGATTTTAGGGTAATTAATGGGCAGGGAGATTACGCCCCGATGAAAAACGTACTCGATATTATGCCGATGGAAAGGGATACAATCGAATTTGCTGCTACAGAAAACGGAGGCGACTGGTTTTTCCACTGCCACATTTTATACCACATGATGAGCGGTATGGGCAGGGTGTTCAGCTATGAAAACTCGCCACCCAATCCTGATGTACCTGATCCCAAACTGGCCCAGCGTAAACTCTTCTGGGACGACCGCATGCCACATTTAATGGGTCGCGTGGGTATAGAGAGCAGTGGTAGCGACGGGCAGTTGATGCTGGCACAAACCCGTTGGTCGTTAAATACCATGTGGCATTTAGGAACAAACGCCATGATGGGTTACGAAAGTGAAACCATGCTGGGCAGGTATATTGGCCGTAATCAATGGCTGTTTCCTTATGTGGGTTTCGATTACCATTATAAAGCATTTAATCCCGATGAAAAAAATATTTTCGGGAGCGATGAACGCAATATGTTCGGGCAGGCCAGCAATAAGGAAAACAGAAAAACAATTGTTGCGGGTATTGCCTATACCCTGCCCATGCTCATTGTTGCCGATGCCAGGATTGATGGTAATGGAAAATTAAGGTTTCAATTGGGAAGAGAAGACATACCGGTTTCGAAACGTTTACGCGCAAATTTTATGGTTAATACCGATAAAGAATATGCGGTAGGGCTTCGGTATATATTAACGAAATATATCGCACTTTCTACCCATTATGATAGCGACATGGGCCTTGGTGGTGGATTAACTTTTAATTATTGACAAAATATAATTATGAGGCTACAATTGACGGACTTTATGAGAAGACTCGTCATTGCTTCGTCAGCTGAAAAAGCCTCCTCGCAGCAATGACGGTAACTTAGGAGTATTATCTCCACCCTTTTCTTCCATTGAAATAAAACAAATTATATTGAGATTTGCAGCTATAAATTTCCCAATATGCATATACTGGTTATAGAAGACGAACAAAGGGTAGCCGAACTGATCCAGAAAGGTTTAACCGAACTGGGTTTCCAGGTTACCCTTGCCTATGATGGAGAAATGGGAAAGAAACTGGCTTTGTCTAAAACATTCGATCTGATCCTGATGGATTTAATCCTGCCAAAGATTAACGGAATCGACCTTTGTAAAGAAATCCGTCTTAGCTTCCCAAATATTCCTATCATTATGCTTACTGCATTAGGTACTACCGATGATAAGATTGAGGGATTTGATGCCGGTGCAAACGATTATCTGGTTAAACCTTTTGATTTCAGGGAACTCCATGCACGTATCAGGGCATTAATTAAAAGAAACCAGGCCTTAAATAACACTTTTAGCCAGGGTTTTATCCTTCGTTTTGCCGATCTCGAAATGAACCTCGAAACCAAAATGGTACAGCGAAATAATGAGCCGGTTAATCTTACACCAAAAGAATTCCGCTTACTGGAATATATGATGAGCAACTCAGAGAGGGTATTATCCAGAACAGAAATCGCCGAAAAAGTGTGGGACACCTTTGATTCGGGCACCAATTTTATTGATGTTTACATCAATTACCTCAGGAAGAAAATAGATAAAAATCATGCAGTAAAACTGATCCATACCAAACCTGGCATGGGTTTTATATTTAAAGAAGGGTAATCAGCATGAAAATACGGGTAAAGCTTTTGTTGTTATTTTTTACGCTTTTTGCTTCATTGCTGCTGGCCTTTGCTGTATTTATTTACATCTACAGTGCTAAAACCAGAAAAGACCAATATTATAAACAGTTAAAAAAAGAAGCCATTACAAAAGCCAACCTGCTTTTTGATGCAAAAGTACCTGCAGCAGTATTACAGCTGATTTATAAAAGTGCACCCAATTCGCTTTTTGAAGAGGAAGTGGCCATATACGACACCTCATTTAACCTCCTTTACCATGATGCCGTACAAATAGATAAGGTTAAGGAGAACCGAAAAATGATCGATCAGATTGTGCAGCAAAAGGGCATTACCTTCGATCAGGGCGCTTTACAAGTGGTAGGGTTGCTTTACCAGCACCATCACAAAACCTATGTAATTACCGCAGCAGCAAATGATCAGTATGGTTTAAATCGTTTGCAGGAACTTAAATATGCTTTGGTCATTTCCTTTATCATCATCATCAGTTTAACCATTGCAGCCGGTTATTACTTTGTGGGCAGGGCGCTAAAACCCGTTACAGAAATCGTAGATAAAGTGGCACAAATTACCGCTACCAATCTGTACAACCGCGTTCAGGTACAGAACGAAAAAGACGAAATAGGTGAATTGGCACATACTTTTAACCATATGCTCGATCGTTTGGAGCAGTCATTCGATAGTCAGAAAAGTTTTGTAAGCAATATTTCGCACGAACTCCGCACGCCCCTATCCACCATTGTTGGTGAATTACAGCTGGCACTAATTAAAGAGCGTAACACTGCTGAATATCAGGAAATCATCAGACTTTCACTGGCCGATGCACAGAAATTAGTGCGACTTTCTAACGGCCTGTTAGATTTGGCAAAAGCAAGCTACGACCAAAGCACCGTGAGCATGAAAAAAATTCGTGTAGATGAACTATTAATGGATGCCAGGGAAACCGTACTTAAAATCGATAAGAATTATAAAGTTGATGTACAGTTTGCCCTGGAAATTGAGGAAGACGACGACATTTCAATCACCGGAAACGAATACCTGCTCAAAGTAGCTTTCATTAACCTGATGGAAAATGCCTGTAAGTTTTCATCAAACCACCAATGTACCGTAGAAATTGATTTTAATAATACTCAGATCAGGCTGAGTTTTAAAGATACAGGAATTGGCATCTCTCCTGATGACATACAGCGTATTTTCACTGCTTTTTACAGGGGCACAAATAAGGATTTTACTTCCGGCAATGGAATAGGTTTATCCCTTACCAAAAAAATCATCACCATGCACCATGGTACTGTACAAATTCATTCAGTGGTAAATGAGGGCAGTGTGTTTAGTATAGAAATACCACATATTTAAGAATTCTGCAGGTAGTGAAGGATCTTTTTCGCTTACGGATTTCGTTACACTTAGAATAACAGAACAACTTCCTCTGCACCCTGCTATCCGGCATAGCAGATTTTCGCAGGAATAAGCATTGAAATTCTTGCATAACCCCACACAAAACCACAACCAAGGCAATATACAGTCCCGATTTTTCATCGGGGCCTCTATATTGCCGCAATAGGAATTTCGATAGCTTAGTTCAACAAAAGATGCAAGCCTTGATCTTTTGTTACTTTTGGATCAAGCCAAAAGTAAGAGCCCTTCGGCGGCGGCGAGCCGAGGCAAGACTGTGCGGATGACAAAATTTACAATAAGAAATTGCTTTTGCAATATAATGTTCCAGCTCATCGCTTGCGGATTCTTCGCTGAGCTCAGAATGACAAAACCTTTCTAATAAATTTCTAATGAATTTCTGTTTCTCCTCTAACGGCGCCTTTAAAAGACATCTTTTACCTTTGCAGTACAATAAAAATAAAATTATATATGGACGCAGGCCCCTATTTCAAAAACACAACTATTCATGTTTTAACCGCCCCATAGGTATAAATTTCCTTTATGCCTGATATGGGCATAAAAAGAAATTTATGACTTTTTTCGATTTTACACTCAGGCTGATTATAGCTTTTATTCTAGGTGCCGCAATTGGTACCGAACGCCAATGGCGGCAACGGATGGCAGGATTACGGACCAATATGTTGGTTTGTATCGGCGCTTGTATGTTCGTTATCCTAGGTGTAAAAGAGGGTGGCGATGCCGCCGGCAGGGTAATTTCTTATGTAGTAAGCGGCATTGGTTTTCTAGGTGCAGGCGTCATCATGAAAGATGGTCTAAATGTACGTGGCCTTAATACCGCCGCAACCCTATGGTGCTCAGCAGCAGTTGGTGCATCATGCGGAACGGGCTTTATTGCTGAAGCAGGCATTTTTACCGCCCTTATTATCCTTACTCACATATTTATGCGCCCTGTTGGCGTAAAACTTAGCCGTTTACCTTTAAAAAACGCGCACATTCCCGTGCCTTATGTCCTCATTATCAAATGCAGGCAGGACGTAGAAAACCACCTACGTGTGCTGCTACTGCAATTTACCAGTAATGAAAGCAAACTTTTGCTACGATCGTTAAAAAGTACTGATGATGGAGATCCTTCCATCGCCATTATTACAGCCGAAATATTCGCCAACAGTAACGAAGATGCCCTGATGGAAAAAATTGCAGGTCGTTTAACCATCGAACAACAGGTATCCGAAATCAGCTGGAATAAAGCCGGAGACGATAACGACCTGTAAAACAACCGAATACTCCACCCTTAACACATACACAAATGACAGTTGCAAAAGAAATCAAAAGAATCCTTCCAGAGCACAGAAAAATATGGTCGAACAATAACCAGGAAGCAGCAAGTACCAAACTACAGAATGTTTCGAGGGCAGATCATAATTTTTACTTTGCCATTCTCGATAGCAGTGAAGAAGGTCTCTCGGCCATACAATCGAAAGAAAGATTAAATCGCTTTGGACCAAATGAAGTGCACCATGAAAAAGCACCTGCATGGATTAAACAGCTTTTCCAGGCTTTTATCAATCCCTTTATTGGTATTCTGCTCATTATTGCCCTGGTATCTTTTATCCTCGATGTATGGTTGGCCCGGCCTGGAACTGCAGATTATAAAACCGTAACCATGGTGGCCATTATGGTATTGGCCAGCTCCTTACTCCGTTTTTTTCAGGAATATCGGAGCAACCGGGCGGCAGAGCAACTTAAAAGTATGGTTAAAACCACGGCCACAGTTTTAAGAAGATTGGTTGGCAAAAAGGAAGTGGATATTAAAAAACTGGTTCCGGGTGATATCATTATACTTTCTGCAGGTGATATGATCCCTGCTGACTGTCGCATTGTACAGTCAAAAGATCTTTTTGTTAGCCAATCTATGCTTACAGGAGAAGCTTTACCCGTTGAAAAAAGAAGTCTGGTGATCCGAAACGCAGAGAAAAAGCCACTGTTTGAGCTCGATAACATCTGTTTTATGGGTACCAATGTAGTAAGCGGCTACGCTACCGCCGTGGTGGTAAATACTGGCAACTTAACCTATTTTGGCTCCTTAAGCAAAGAAATTGTGGGTAAACGTGCCGAAACCAATTTCGATAAAGGTGTTAACAAAGTGAGTTACCTGCTGATCCGCTTTATGGTGGTGATGGTGCCACTCATTTTCCTGATCAACGGATTGATTAAAGGAAACTGGTGGGATGCCCTGCTGTTCGCCATTGCGGTTGCGGTAGGTTTAACGCCCGAAATGCTGCCCATGATTGTAACCGCCAACCTGGCAAAAGGTGCGGTGAACATGAGTAAACACAAGGTGATTATTAAACGCCTTAACGCCATTCAGAATATCGGCGCCATGGATGTGCTCTGCACCGATAAAACCGGAACCTTAACCATGGATAAAATTGTGTTGGAAAGGCACCTTAATATTTTTGGCGATGATGACGAGGAAGTTTTAAAATGGGCCTATTTGAATAGTTTCCACCAAACAGGCTTAAAAAACCTGCTCGATGTGGCCGTGCTCGAACATGTAGAACTGCACGATTACCTGAAAGTAGAAGAATCTTTTTTAAAAGTTGATGAAATTCCTTTTGATTTTCAGAGGCGCAGGATGTCGGTGATTTTAAAACAACGCAATGGCAAACACCTGCTCATCTGCAAAGGTGCTGTTGAAGAAATGCTCGATTTATGCAGCCATGCTTTTGATCCCGGGACAGATAAAAAACTCCATATCGAATCGGATAAAGTGATGCCCATGAGCAAAACCATGCGCGAAATGATCCTGGATACCTCAAAAAAACTAAATGCAGAGGGATTAAGGGTTTTACTGGTGGCTATCCGCGAGTTTGATGACAGGGCTTTAAATTATAGTGTACAGGATGAAAACCATATGATCCTCACCGGATTTATAGGATTTCTTGATCCTGCTAAACCATCTGCAAAAACCGCCATCGAGGCCCTGCAAAACCTGGGTATAAATATTAAGGTACTTACTGGTGATAATGAAATTGTAACTAAAAAAATCTGTAAAGATGTGGGTATCCCTTTCAGTAAGATATTGCTGGGAACTGAAATAGAGAAAATGAACGATCAGGACCTGCAGCATCAGCTTGACGGAGTTTCCATTCTGGCAAAACTTAGTCCGCTGCAAAAATCGAGGGTGGTTAAGCTACTTCAGGCTAAAGGCCATACAGTGGGGTTTATGGGCGATGGGATTAATGATGCCGTGGCCCTGAGAGATGCTGATGTAGGAATCAGTGTAGATACTGCCGTTGATATTGCGAAAGAAAGTGCCGACATCATCCTCTTGGAAAAAGACCTGATGGTTTTACGTAAAGGGGTAATCTATGGCAGAAGGACTTTTGGCAACATCATCAAATACATCAAAATGACGGCCAGCAGCAATTTCGGCAATATGTTCAGCATGTTGGGCGCAAGTGCACTGCTCCCATTTTTGCCAATGCTACCTGTTCAGATCCTGATCCAGAATTTACTCTATGATGTATCTCAAATCTCCATACCATGGGATAAAATGGATGACGATTTTATTAAAGAACCAAAAAAATGGGATGCTTCAGGCATTATGAAGTTTATGCTGTACATCGGCCCGATCAGCTCCATTTTCGATTACGCCATGTTCGCCGTAATGTTCTTTGTTTTTAAAGCCAATAGTCCAGCACACCAGCAATTGTTTCAAAGCGGCTGGTTTATCGAAGGTTTATTGTCGCAAACACTTATTGTGCACATGATCAGGACAAAAAAAATCCCTTTTATCCAAAGCTGGGCAACCACACCTGTTGTGGCACTTACTTCATTAATTATGGTGATTGGAATATTGATTCCCTTTTCGCCTTTTGCTTCCACGTTAAAAATGCAGGCCCTGCCTATTGCCTATTTCCCCTGGTTAATTGGCATCCTGGCAAGCTATTGTATGCTCACTCAATTTATTAAAACCCTGTACATTAAAAAATTTAACCAATGGCTTTAAACCCTTCCAATAAACGATGGTTGCTGGCAATCCTCTATATGATCATCATGGTGGTGCTGGCAGCCTGGCTCGAAACTCATTTTCATCACCATAAAGATTCAATAAAGCCAATTCATATAAAAAAAATGACTTCTGCTGTTCGCTATACCGATGAAAAACCGGTACCGCTCCCATCAGGTTTATTTTACAATGGCTTAGTACTAAAAATAAAAAAATGCATCAGATTAAGTTTAAAGCGTTTTATCTTATTTAAACCTTTCAATTTTATTGAGTTTCCGGATTCTGCTGCTTACAAAATTGATACTCACATCATTATAAATGGTTTTATAATGTGCGATATGCATTTCAATATCAGCGAGTTTTTTCAGGTATTCAATGTACAAAGCTTGCAACTGCAAACGCTTAGATCCCGTGGCTTCAAGTTCGGCAAGTAGCTGAAGATCATCTTCATCACCTGGGCAAGTTTGTTCCATTCTGAGGTTTTCTTCCAGTTTGATCAGCAGGCTTTTTAAATGCTCATGCTGGCTTCTATTAATCCCCTGCATTCATTTTGGTTAAAACCCGGGGAGCAATGATGCTCCCCGGGTTAATCATCAGATCAATTTATTTCAAAAACACTTTTCGAACGGCTTTATTCGAAGCATCTAAAATATAGATGTTTCCTTCCTGATCTACAGCCATATCGTCCATAGAAGCAATTTTCGCCGTTGCCAATGTTCCATCGGCAAAACCTGGAGTAAACTTAGCCAGGGTTGAAGTACTTCTGGCGGCAATATCAATCTCCCTGAGCGCATAATTAAAGCGGTCGCCTGCAATTAATTTTCCTGTACCATAAGGTATTAAACCGCCTGCAATGCTATTAAACCTGACCTGGGTGCCAATTCCATCCTGAAAACCCGGATCGCTAAAACCGATCCAGTTAACAAGGTTTGATCCACCAGCTTCGATATACGAGATGGCATTATTGCTTGCAGAACCCGAATCTACATAATAGAGGTTGCCCGAAGCATCAACAAACGAATGCGCCATAGGCCAAAGCGGTCCGGTAATTTTTGTAAAGCCACCAATGGCATTTACTTTGTTCATCCCTGCAAAAGCGCCGTTTACATTTACGTAGAGGTTCCCTGCGTTATCAAATGTCATTAAACCTGGTGAGAAACCGGAAACATAAACGGTATTTTGGCCCGAAGGTGTTATTTTCCTGATCTGGTTACGGCCAATATCAGATACGTAGATATTGTTCTGCTTATCAATCACGATACCAAAAGGTGTATCAAAAATAATATCCGAGCCATTTGCCTGCAAAACCGTTACCGTACCGTTCGGGGTAATTTTTTTCACCACTTTGTTCATCCGGTCTGTTACAAACACATTACCGTTGTTATCAACCGCAATACCGGCCATGAAAGTTCCAAAAGTATTGCTATTTGGTCCGCCCGCTAAAGTAATCATGCCCGCTCTTCTAAAATCCTGTGGGGCTAAAGCTTCCTGTCCGGCTACCACCACTTTTAAATCGCCTGTACTTAAACCTGCCGGAGCATCCAATACCAATGTATTTTCGCTCGCCGTTTTTACCGCAGCCAATACGCCATTGAAATATACTTTGTTATCGGCAGCAGTTGTACTAAAGCCAGAGCCCTTGATGGTCACTGTTGTTCCGGCCAAACCATTATCCGGACTAACGGAAAGGATACCCAGGGTCTGATCTTTAAATTGTGGTCCATCTGTGGGTTGATCATTCACCACTACCCTTACACTCCCGCTACCTGTACCACCTGGCAACACCAATGTAATCTGGTTTGCAGAGACCTATGTAATTGGCACAGCAACACCGTTGATGAATACTTTATTTTCATCAGCCAGACTACTGAACAATGTACCCGATATGGTCATTTCGGTGCCTTTTGGCCCGCTCAATGGGGTAACAATGCCAATAGATGGCGGTGCAACCACGGTAAAAATTGGTCCGGTAATTTTCTGTCCGTTTATATTTACCGATAACGGGCCAGTTTTTACGCCATCCGGAGCTACAACAACCAGTTTTTCCTTGCCGGCTTCCAATACAGTTGCAGCCGTTCCATTAAAATCAATAATATTCCCAACGGCAAGTTCTTCAAATCCGGTTCCATTTATGGTTACCTTTGTATTTTTACCTCCGGTTAAAGGTTTAATACTTTCAATAGCCTGATAAGTAAAATTCTGGCCTTTGGCTTCTTTTCCGTTTACTTTCACCATAATGGCACCAAAACCTGCATCGGCAGGTACCTCGGCTACAATCAGGTTATCTGATACACTCACTACGAGTGCTGCTTTACCATTAATCAAAACCGTGGCAGGTGTAGTTGTACTGCTAAAACCTGCTCCGGTAATTCTGATCTGTGATCCGGCAGGTCCATTTGCAGGCAAAACGGTTGTAATGGTCAAATCCTGATAGGTATACGGACCGATATCAAAACTTTGGGTATCGTACTTTAAGGCCAATGCACCTGTAGTTCCGCCTTCGGGCATGCGGATCACCAGGGCTTCGGCTGTTGCACTGATTACTTCTGCGGCTTTACCCGCAATGGTAGCGGAATATTGCCTGATATCGGTACCAAAGCCCTTTCCGGTAATGGTTACCAAAGTACCTGCATTCCCGCTGTTTGGGTAATAACTTTCTATTTTAAACGCTACCGCCTCGGGTTCGGTTTTATCCTTTTTACAGGCTCCGATGATGAGCATCAGGAAAAGCATCAATCCGATACTTAAACTCCTTTTATGTTGAATGATCATAATATCTATTTTTGATGTTAAAAACTATACCTTAATCCCAGTTGCATCTGTACCCTCGAACTAAAATAGTCGATACTATAAGGCTGACCAGGGTTGTTGAAGGTAAATACCGGATAGTTGCCTGCATTTTGCTGTGGCGGGAACAAAGTTGGCGTTAAACCTACGCTGCTGGTGGAGTTAAAAGTATTGGGTGAGAAATACTGTACGCCCCAGGTTTTGTTGATGAAGTTGGTGAGGTTGATGATATCTACATTTAAACTCAGCGATTGCGATTTATCGCTATTTATAAACAGCTCGTGTGCCAGATGCAGATCGGCCTGTACATTCCATGGAGTACGCCCTTTGTTACGTTCGGTAAAATTACCCCTGCGGCTGCTCAGGTATTTGTTGCCATCAATAAACTGATTAAAAGCTGCCGCCTGTTGAGCTGCCGTTTGTGCAGGCAGATCTTTAAAATAGCGGATCGCCTCTTCTCGCAACGGAATATAAGCCAAACTTACCTGCTGCGATAAACCCTGGATGCTGCTGTTCACAATGCCATAACTAAACGGACTGCCCGATTGCGCACTGAAGAATAAACTTATTGTGGTTCTTCCTGCTTTTTCCCAGGAATGATTATAACCGATACTAGACACGATTCGGTGGCGGGTATCGAAATTGCTATAGCTCAATGCCGGATTATTGGGTACCAGCGCCTGGTTTAACTGCCAGTTACTCTCCATCGAGTTACGTACACCATTGCTTAAATCTTTCGATTCGCCGTAGGTGTAAGAAGCTGTAACGTTCAATGCTTTGATAAACGTTTTGGTTACTGTTCCGGTAAGACTGTAACGATACCCTTCACTGGTATTGCTCAGTAAATAGATGTTCGAAAAACGCGGATCAACTGTTCCGCTGTAAACCGGTTGTTGTTTTTGTTTATCGTAACCATAATACAAGGGGTTATCTTTGGTATTCAATTGCTGAAAAAGTACATCTTTTAAACTTTTGGTGTACATGCCTTCAACTGTAAAACGCCAGTTATTATCCGTTTCGTAATCGATGCCCAAACTTCCACGAAATACCTGTGGCATTACAAAATTGTTATCCACCAGATCGATCTGTGTACGGCCACTATTCGGGTTATTGATTACCGCACCGTTTTGCTCAATAAAATTCCCTATTCCGTTCGGACTTGGTTTAATGGCATCGCTACCCGGTGCAAAAGGCTGCTGATCGGCACGCTGATCGAAAGCACCAAAGTTATTTCCTGTATTGTAATAGGCATAGGCTAGCCAGGCAAAAGGAATACGGCCTGTAAATAAACCTGCACCTCCCCTTACAATCAGTTTTTGATTACCCAGCGCATCATACCTGAAACCTAAACGGGGTGATAACTGTACCTTGTTTAAAAATTTGTTTTCGATGCGGTTAAGCGGTGTGTACGTATAGGTATTGCCAAAATTTGGATCAGCCATAATATCTTTTACCTTATCGCTCAAGGCTGGCATGGTTGGCAAATTCACCATATCGGCCCGTAAACCTGGCGTAATGCTTAATTTATCGCTAATCCTGATTTCATCCTGCACATACAAGCTGTACATGTTTACATTAAAATCGGCTGCCGGGTTCGCCAACAGGTAATCGCGGCTATTATTGCTGTAATTGTAACTGCCCCTCACACGGTATGGATTGTTGCTGATAAAATCTTCGATGCTTTGGTAGTCTACCCGCCCGTTCCAGGCATTAACAAAACCATACTGAATGTTGTACAACTCGTTATGCGTACCCACCAAGATTTTATGGCGACCTTTGGTCCAGTTTAAGTTTGCCGTAAATTCCCATGTTTTTTGTTTCATGTTGAAGATACTCGCTTCGCGGTCGGTACCCAGATAAATGGTGGTACCGGGAGTACGGCCCATAATCTGTACCTGCGGCAATGTAGGATCGCTTAAAGGATCGCGGCTATCGCTCACATGCGTAAAACCCACCAATACATTTCCGGAGAGTTCATTATTGAACCGGCTTTTCAACTCCGCAACGGTACTGGTCTGGTTATTTTCCTGCTGGAAGGCCATGCTGCTGAAACGGAAATCCTGCTGATCGCGGTCCATATGGGTGGCCTTACTAAAAATCGTATTGTTCCTGATGGCCAGTTGGTGTTTATCGCTGATGTTCCAGTCTAAACGGTTAAAGAATTTTTGCGATTTGTTCGAATTGGTGTACACACCTGCGGTACCTGCATCGAAAACATTGCCATAACGGGTTTTAACGGCATTGCTGATTAAATCAGCATCGGCTACGCTCAGGATATGACTCGTTTCTGCTGTACCTACATACAGTTGCGTAGGATCCTGACGGTGGGTAATCTCCTCATTGCTAAAAAAGAAGAGTTTATTTTTAATGATCGGGAAACCGATACGCACACCTGCCTGGTAGTCTTCGAAGTCGCTGTTCATTTTACCCAGACTGCCTACACGGTCGTTACCCGTAATGGCTGCATTCCGGCCAAAACCATACACCGAGCCACTTACTTTATTGGTACCGCTCCGGGTTACGGCATTGATTGATCCGCCTGTAAAATTTCCGATTTTAACATCAAATGGAGCCAGGTACACCTGCATGTCTTCAATCGCATCTAAGGAAACGGGATTGGTACGGGTACTGCTCCCGTTCATGCCCGATGTACCGGTTTGTCCACCCAGCGAAGGGCTAAAACCAATGGCATCGTTGTTTACGGCTCCATCAATGGTGACGTTGTTGTAACGGAAATTGGTTCCCCCGAAACTATTGTCACGGCTTCCCTGCGGGGTTAAGCGGGTAATATCGGTGATGCTCCGGTTAATGGTGGGCATATTTTTGACCTGTTCGGCACTGATATTTTTACCTGTTCCATAATTATCAGCCTTTAGTTTGGGTTTCGCCCTGCCCGACACCATTACGGTGCTCAGTTCCTGTGCATTTTCCTGCAGTACAAAGTTGAGCTGCTGGCTACCGCCTAAACGTACCGAAACATCATTCAGCACTTCAGTTTTCATCCCGGTGGTAGAAACGGTTAGCGTGTAGGGCGAACCAATGCGTAAATTGTTTAAAAAATAGCGCCCATCTACATCGGCAGAGATGGCATAACGTGTTCCCGAAGGGGTATGAATGGCCACAATGGTTGCACCGGGTATGGCAATTCCTTTGGCATCTTTAACCTGCCCGGTTAAAGATCCGCTTGTTTCTTGCGCCATACCACAAAAGGATATGAGCAGGAAAACACAGAGCATGATTATTTTAAGCCCAGCCTGCTGCAGTAAAAACATCTCCTGCAAAAAGACGGGTGTTGAATATATATTTTTCTTCATCAGTTTAATTTTAATTGCCTACGTTTCTTATTGGGTAATCCGTAAGGCGCCATCTATAATATGTAATACCCCATTTCCGGCCAGGATATCCTGTTTAGCCAGTTTTACCGCCGTTGTATTCCCGATTCCCCTTAAGGTGATGCCATTAAAACTGCCCGGAGTACTTGGATCTGGCGTTAAAGTCATGGTAACCGAATTGCCATCGAGCATCGCCTGACGGCTGGTATTGGATGAACCTGTACTGAGGATATAATCGTAAATAAACCTTCTGTCTTTTACGATATGGTAGTTTACCAGGCGTTTCAATACCTCTATATCAGTATTGTTGATCTGCTCTACACTGGTATAACCCATGGCCTGCATGGCCTGGTTATTGGGCGCGAAAATGGTGTAGGGTCCTGAACTGTTAATCGTTTCCAGCAAACCTGAAGTTTTTAAAGCCTGTGTAAAAAGGGTAATGCTTGATTCGGCTGCAACCGCATCGCCGAGTAAATCGTGCAGATAAGGACTTAATACTCGGTTAAGCACCTGGATCAAGCCATTTGAAGCCGGGATATTCTGCGATATAATACGCGAGCCGTTTAACGTAAGTACCGTATCGGTTCCCTTTATCCAGTGTGTGGCATATAATTTACCCCCACGCGACCGCAACTCCTGATTAAACAGATAAGGCAGTTTATTCAGTTCGTACTTTCCATCCAAAGTATGGTATTGGGCAATACGCGAAATAATAGTAGGATTTGCCGTGAGCACACTTACCGAATTTGCATAACCCGCCAATGAAAATGCGGCATCAGATGGGACTAAAGCTGTATAGGGGCCTGCACCTTCCTGCAAGGTTTTATCAAGGCCACTGCGTTTTAAAGCTGCACTGAAAGACGAAAGGTTAAAGTTATCGGCAATAACGAGGTTAATTTTATTGTTGTCGTAATCGCTCAGTTTATTTTCATCTTTACTACACGATGTACCCAAAATGGCCATCAGCAATAAAGAAAATAAGGTATTCTTATGGTATTGGTTAAATTGCTGTGCCATGTTCTATTTAAGTTTAAATCCTTTAGGGAAAAGTAGGCGGTCTACCACGTGTATTGGGCCGTTAAGGGTATTGATATCTGCGTCGATAACTGTTGCTGCCGGATATTCGGAGCCTTTTACTTTAAGCTGAACATTATTATTGCTGAGTGAAAACTCCAGTGGCATGGTATAGGTATATTCTATAGGAGGGTTTCCACCAAGATTAACCGGATAATTATTTAGCATTGGCTTTAACACGTTGCTGTAAAATACCGTAGAATTATTTGCCGCTTTATCGTTACCAGAGGTAGCAGGCTGGAACATCCTGCCCCAGTTGCGGTGAAAATTGTACACCGTATCCATCGGGAAAGCGCCTACGGCCGAATAGCTGTTTTCGTCAAAAAAGACCCCATCCATACTGCGTTCGTTAAATTTCAGGATATCGGCGACGGTTTGAAACCCTGCCTGATGAAAAGCATCATCTGTTGGCGCAAACAAAGTAGAGACCGTAATATTTGGGCCCATATAACCTGGATATGGGGGAGTTTCTATGCCCCAGTCTTTTTTGTAGTAAAGGCGGTTGTAGGCATAATCCCGCATAATATCCTCCGGCTCTATTCTCACTCCAAAAACAGCCTCGATATCGTCGCCAATTTTATTCAGAAAAAGCTCATCTGCCAGACGTTGTGATTCGATGAACATGGTAAACCTGCCATCGGCCTTTAAAGCTTCTAACATGGTTTTTACGGGTCTGTTAACTATTTTTTCCATGATGTAGAGTCCGCCGTTGGTAGCAGGCAGGTAATTAATTTTACCTACGTTTTTACCATTCACCAGTAAATCTTCACCTTTTACGCCTACATAATGCCTGTAATAGTATAAATCATACTGATTATTGCTTTGTATATTTTCATAATATTTCACATACAGTCCGGGATGGAGCAACAGGCTTTTCACCATGAAATTATCGCTCCGCATTTTCAATTCATCTTTCGTTACCAGACCAATGGTGGTATAAAACATCATCAAACTGTCCAGCTCCTCTACGGGCATCTGGTTAATGGCACTGGCATTCAACCCCGCAGCCTGCATGGCGACATCACTTGGTGCGAAAACCGTAAATACCACTTTGTTTCCCTGCTGTTTAAGGATATTTTTGATATTGCTTTTTTGCCATGCACTGTAAAACAGTTTCGCAGGCGAAGCCGTTAATAACTGTTCTACCGTTTGTGTGGCATCGCTTTGAAAAGGCACCCTGGCCCCTTCAGGATCGGGCATAAATTCCGTTTTGGAGCAGGCACCTAAAAAAAGGATACTGGCCCATAAAACGAATACCCAAAAGTTTTTTAAATTTCTCATATTCATGATGATATATTATTTCTTGAGCGCTTGATCGGGCGTAACCAATCCACTGATTAAATGATGGACAATGCCGTTGCTACACAGGTTATCGTTTTTTGCTGTTAAATTGCTGGTTACGGAGTTTAAGATGACATCATAAATGGTAGTACCGCTACGCAGCGTAAGAGAATAGCCCAGCTTAAATTCTGGATATAACTTCCCGCCTCCGAAATTCATGTAATGAGTGTCGTTTTTGAGGAAATAGTTATAGGCACCGTTATTATTGATCAGTGAAAACACCTGCGAATCGGAGATGAAAAAGTGCCTGTCGTATAAAATGTAAGCCCCAAAAAGGCGATCACCAATGTATTTACCAGTCTCTAAGGCATTTAAGGAAGCTTCAGTAATGCCTACATCCTCAAGAGCCTTATTATTGGGTGCAAAAATGGTAAATGTTGTACCGGTGGCCAGTTGATCCCACAGGTTAAACTTCTTTAAGCCCTTCACAAACACACTGTAATCAGCATGTTCTGCCAGCCACTGTTGTACCGTTTTGTTAAAGTTTGGCTTCATTACATTATCCATTAAATGCAGTATACCATTGGCTACAACCACATCTTTTCTGATCACCTCAACCCCATCAATATAAAGCTCGTTTTCAACTCCCCCATTTGGATTAAAAGCCGCACGCGAAAGGTATAACTCCGGGCCGGTTAAGGTTGCATAGCGCACATCTATACCATTGCTGGGCATGTCATTCACCATCAGTTTACGCGGCAGGATGTGATAACCGATTATTTTCTTTAAGCTATCGACATTCATTTTGTCGAAATCTGTCGTATTGTAAATACCCAGGCGGTTAAAAGCTTCGTCGGTTGGTGCAAACACGGTAAAAGGCCCGGCTCCGTTTAACTGTTCGGTATATCCTGCTTTTTTGAGTGCGGCATAAAAAAGGCGCATTTCGTAATTGTTCTTTACAAAATCGGCTGCCGGACGAATGTTTTCGTTGGGTAAGGCTACTGATAAATCATCGTGTTTGCAGCCCGCAACAAAAAGCAGATGTAAGGCCATTGCCAATACAAAAAGCATTTTCCCCATTTGCAAAACCGGTTTGTTATGCTTTACATTATTTAGTTTTTTCATTGAAATCATGTTTTTTAATAAATGGGCGGTGCATATTTTCGTTGAACGGTGGTTAAATAAACCCTGCCATTAACCACTTCGATGGTATTTACCGTGGCAAAAGTTTTAGGGTTATTTACACCCGAATGGATGTTGACCAGCAAATTGGGCAATATGGCTGCATTATCGTTGCCCGTCATCCTTACTTTGCCATTCTGTAAACAGTTAACCGAAACCCAGTTGCCCCCGTTATCAGTTGAGGCTTCGTAAAAAGGATTATTGGAAATATCCATTCCCGGCACAAAAAAATCGAACCTTTGCCACATATTTGTGGTAATGCCATTGCCGGTATTACTTGCCCAGATCGGGAAACTTACGTAAGGATTCACGTCACTTGTTGCCGTATTCAGTTTAACATTGGCAACATATTTCCCCTTAAAACCCGGTATAGTGGCTGCTCTGGCATTCAAAATACTTTGATCTTCATAAAGCGACAGGAAAACATTCATTTCATCTTTCATTCCACCCTGAAAACTGGCCATCAGATAATCGTCGGCCTTAAGCGATTTATCGGCTTCCCAATAGCCTTTGGCGCTCATATTGTAAAAGTTTACATAAGTAAGCGAATCAGATAAAGGCAACTTTTGAAAAATCTCCTGACGGAGTAAAAGACCAGTTCTTTTGGTTACAAAATCCTTTTGCAATACATGAAGGGTATACACCTCTTTACTGGTGAGATTAAGTACGGTATCGATCAGGATATCTTTTTTTTGCTGGTTCTCCAATTGAAAAAAGGGTACTGTATTTTTCGGACGGTAAGCAAACATGATCCGTATTTTGCCTGACGGAACCTGTGCCCAACTGCTTAAATCGAAACCGTTTAAAATGGGTCCAACCAATACATTTTCCTTTCCCGGATATTCGGGATTGTTAACTGAGGTACTGGTACCAACATGTGATGGATATGGAGGTGCATAGGCATCGCGCTGATCTAAAAAGTCGCCCACAATTTCGGCACTTGTTGGCATGCCATTACCATCCAGTACCGGATTAATGAGCATACAAAAAAACGGCACTTTATTATCCTTACTGCCAAGCGTTTGTATGTAATTAAGGTTATTGAATACCCTCAAATATGCCGGATCGTCGATCTTAGAGTATTCTACTTTTACGCAGCCTGAACTAAGCAGCAGCAAGCAAGAGGCAAAAAGCCATATCCACTGTGCAAATCCGGTTTTTATCATTCTCTTTTTTAATCTCTCGTTTTTCATTATTTGTTGTGTTTGATAATGATCATTCTTGCTTTGTTTGCGGGTATACTGCCTGTGCCCGACTGACCGATAAGGCCAACGGTATAAATTCCAGGCTCCTGTACAGGTAATCCCCGACCTACTTTCTGATACAGGTTTTTGTCGGCAATAAAAGCCTCGCTTTTTAATACTTCGATATCGCTGGCCCATAAACCTGGCACCACATTCGGTTTAGAACGGTAGGCCATTATTTCGAAGTCTTTTTGGGTATAGAGGTTGCTTACATAAGGGCGTTCGAACAAAGGCAGGCCTGGCTGAAGATTAACGCCTGCATTTGCATTGTCATTCCCTCCGGCTGAAGATTGCCCGTTGCTTTGTGTAAAAGTGATATAAGGATTGCCTGTTGAAAGATTTAAAAACCTTTTAAAGAAGAAATAATAGTATTGATTGCGCGTGTAAGTGGCATCGTCTTCTGCCCCGAGATAGGTTGTACCACTTAAATCGTTGGCTACCAGGAGCACTTTAGGCATACCTGATTGATCGGGATATAACCATGCGGTATAGTTTTGCGCCGCACGGAGCACCTGACTGGCACTGGCAATAATTTTGCCCGAAGCGTCTAAGGCCTCAACGGTGTGGCTGCCCTGGATCAGGTTTGCATAGGTTCCGGCAGTGCCAAAAGCTAAATTGTTAGCTATTGTTTTTCCATCTACCTTAAAACTTACATTTTGCCCGGCCAGCGCATTTACGCCCTGTACCCTGAAATACGTATTGTTGGCCGATGGACTATTATCGCCAATCACCTGAAAGGAATTTTGGTAAGTTGATGAGGTTTCATCAACCTCGTTAATCAAGTAATCAAATTTTTGCGGCGCAATTAAAATGGTGTAAATACCTCCTGGCTGGAAGGTTTGGATAGGCGCATAAGTTTGCTTGGTCGAATTCATCAAATTAACAGGAATGCTTGATGTAGGGGGATCGATCAGCGTAATGACATCTAAACCTGCGCCTAAGGCTGGCATCTGTCTTCCATCGGCCATGAGTATTTTAAACTGATAGGTTCCATAGGGCAGTTCTATATATTCGGAAGTTCTGGTTGCCGAACTGATATTATTGGTCTTTGCATCAACCAAAGTACCATCGGCATAAGCCAGCGATACGGCTCCGCTTAAATCTTCCTGCCTGCCACTGCTGTTAACCGCAGGATTTTTAATGGCACCAGAAAGGTTTACGATCCTGATTTTAAAATAATCGGGTTTCGAAGCTACCGAAACACCTCTTTTTACGGGCACCACTTCTTGCTGACCATCCATTGCAAAAGTTGGCAATAAGAAATAATCTGTCGGGTTGTTGTAATCGTTTTTTACATCGAGTTTTACTTCGTTGACGAATACAGGGCCATAACTTCTCACCGTAAAATTCAGCTTCGCGGTTTCCTGTGCATTAAACAGGTCTTGCGGAACAAACCAGGTTTTTCCCAACTGTCCGTTTGAGGGAAAATATGAGGTTCCCGGATATTGCTGGCTGTTCGGTTTGTTAGGTTCCCGCACGATAAAATTGGTCAGACTGTCGCCATTGGCAATTACCTGGTTAAAACCTGCTACATTGATGATACGGGCAGTTGAGTTAACTCGGTTCTGGGTTAATATCCTGTTGTCTGTTTCAAAATCAGTCTTATCTTTTTTACAAGCCTGAAATAACAGTATCACACTGAAAAACAGCAGACTAAAACATTTATAATTTATCTTATTCATTATTTAAATAGATTATAGGTAAAGCCCAACATAATTTCGGCACCGCGGGTATAACTTCGGTTGATATACTCGTTACCATACCATTTGCCCCCGGTTTGTGGGTTGGCATATACCGTTTTGATATCGGGGTTAAGGATGTTTTTGGCGTAGCCTTTAAATTTTACACTTTTACTAAGGCGCTGACTGAATACAAAATCTAAAACAGGTACCGGACGGGTGTATAAATCGGGTTCGCCGGTGAGGTTAATCTGCACCAAACGTTCGCCAACCACATTAAAGGTCAGGGTAAAATCAGAGCCCGATTTCGGGTTTTCATAATTTAACCAGGCATTGATGGAATACGGTGCCTGCTCGAAAAGCGGACTGTTTTTTGGTGTATAACGATCTAGCGATCGGATGGCTTCGTAACGTTCAGGTGTTTTTTTAATGTCGCTCTGTGCCAGCAATAAGTTAGAGCCGAAATAGAAATTTTTCAACGGGTCCCAGATATTTCCCAAACTTTTCACTACCTCGAGTTCAAGTCCCCACACCCGGCCAACATTCGGATCGTTCTGGAACTGGATGGTTGGAAATTCGGGATAGGTAGCAGCCAGACCAGCAGTTTGAAGACTAAAAACCTTTACCAGTTGGTTTTCTATGCGTTTACCAAATGCCGAAACAGCAAGTACCTCTCCTTTTGCCGGGAACCATTCCCACCTGAAATCGAGGTTTTGGGTAAACTGGTTCTTAAGGTTTGGATTACCCACCACTAAACCCATCTGGAAGGCATCAAATTCGAAAACATTGGTAATTTCCCTTAACTCCGGGCGGGCCAAAGTAGTGTTATAAGCACTACGAAAATTCATGTTATCGTTTAGCGTATAAGTTGCGTTAACCGAGTAAAATGGTTTATAACCCGTTTTATATACCGAGTTCGGATTAATCGGGTTTAATGGAATTTTGCTTCCATTTGCACCACCTGCGGTAAGCGAAGGATCTAAAAACACACCTGAGGTATCAACAGAAGAACCAATATTGGTCATTTCGAAGCGTACACCGCCTGCAATACGCAGCTTTTCGGTCAGCTTTAAATCGAGCATGCCATAAAAAGCATTGGTTTCGAAATAACCTGTATAATTATTGGGCGATTTTTGGCTGTTGTATAAAAACCCGCCAACCGGCATCATGCCTTCACCCTGATTTCCGGTAGGCAATTTAACGCCAATAAATTCGCTGCTTACCAGGCGGTTCAGGTTACCTTCGGCTCCATAAAGTGGCAAAGCCTTGTTGCTGGTAAAGTTAGATCCCGGCAGGAAAAGCTGGTTTTCGCTGAAAGTCCGGTCTCTGAACAGGTAATTTATCCCTGTTTTAAACTCCTGTTTTTGTCCGAACAATTTAAATGGAAGACTTAAATCCGCTTTGTAATTATAATTTTTTTCATCAAGGTTTCGCCACCTTCTTCCGTTGGGCTCGGCCTGTATAATACCGTAAGGACCAAAACCGTTAACATAACCTGAGGTTAAGGCATAAAGGTGTTTGCTGTAAACCGTTGCGGGGGCACTGCTTCCTGTTCCAACTGTATAATAACCACCACCTCTTGGGATGTAATCGGCAAGACTGGCAAAGCGGAAATCGGGATCGTTTTGTTTTGATCGCGAACTGGCTACATTATAACTTAAACGTGGCGATAATTCTTTATCAAAAAACTTATGCTCGCCCTGTAAGTTAAAAGTGTTCAGGTTACGGAAAGTTTGTTTTAACGAATATGTTGTCGTTTTCACCTCCCCTGGCAAACCTGTATATTCGTAACGGCCAGCTAAATTAGTGGCTTTGGTTTCGCCACCCCAGCTGCCCAGGTATTGCATACTGATTTCGTTACGGCGGTTAAACTGATAGGTAACACCAACCAGGGTACCATAGTTAAGTGTCTCTACACCAGTGTTTTCTTTATAGGTTTGGTATTTACCCATGTACAAACTGTTCGGCGTAATATAATTTGGAATGTTCCGTGGACTGTACACATCGGGGTTCCCGGTAACCACGCCCTGGTAAATGCTGTATTGGGTTAAATCGCCACCACTGATATCGGTAATGCGGCGATAATAATTTCCACCCATGATTAAACCCAGTTTATGCTTTTTAAAAATGTTAAAGCTATTGCCATAGGTAGCCGAATACAATTGGTTTAAGGGTGCTTTTTTGTACTGAGTAGTCATTACCGGATCGAACGACTGCATGATGTTGTTGATGCGGTTTACTTCCTTGTAGGCTGTTGGGCTATAATTGCTGTTGGCAATCATGCTTTGGATAGAACCCAAACCATTCGGATACTGACTGGCCAGATTTTTAAAATCACTACTTAAGTTTTTATCACTGATTTTATTGCCAAAAGCCCCCATATCGCTGTTCCAGAAGCTATTATACTGTCCGCCAATACCTACATTCGAGTTTACCCCCGATTGGGCGATGATTTCGAAAGTTTCCTTTTCGGGAACGGATTTGGTTTTTAATTCGACAATACCCGCAGCGGCATCGGCTGGTTTATCGGGCGTTACGGTTTTATAAATGGTAATGTTATCGAGCAGTGATGCCGGAACCAGATCTAAGGGTATAGTGCTCCTGTCGGGATCAGACGAGGCTAAACGCACACCGTTCAACTGTCCGATTACACTCCTATCACCTAAACCGCGGATGGCTACATATTTATCATCGGTTACGGTAACCCCCGAAACACGTTGCAAAGCCTGGGTGGTGGTAATACTTCCGGTACGTTCAATCTGTTGTGAAGATATTGCATCCTGGATAATCGACGATTTTTTACGTTCTTCCAATACGGCTACTTCGGTATTTGCTTTTCTCCTGGCCTGTACCATTACCTCATTTAACATCGTTGACGAGGCTTTTAAAGAAATATTCAACGCTTTGGTACCGGCATCTACTTTAATTTCGCGGCTAATGTAGCCCATATAAGAAATCACCAGGATAGCACCACCTTCGGGAACGGTAATCCTGAAATTTCCGTTTACATCGGTCGAGGCAGCAGCAGCCCCACCCTTAACCTTAACACTCACTCCAATCAGTGTTTCCTTATTCTTCTCGTCGAAAACCGTTCCGGTAATTAATATGGGCACAGGTTTCCGCGTAATCACCACATAACCTTCTACCACACTATATTTTAGATTGGTATTGGCTAAAATAGTATTCAAAGCCTCGGCAACGGTAATATTTTCGGTGTTAAGGTTAACCTTTTTGCCTACCTTGTTCAGCAGGTTTACCGCTACATTAATCTGGATATTGCCCTGTTTTTCTACAACAGCCAAACTTTTTTCTATTGTTGCGGCTTCGAGTTTGAGCTTGATTTTCCGATTAAGATCCTGCCCTGATACATTACTGGCGAAGAGTACCCCAAGGCCGGTAAGATTTGCAAGGATCACTAGAAAAGAGCATTTCATAAAGAAATAAATTTTATCTGCGGACAGATTGTTATCAGCCACCTGCCTCAGTTTCTTTTTAACATGGTACAAGGCATTATAGCATTGCCTTGCATATTGAAAAGAAACATGCAGATGTAATACTTTTTGCATATTTTTGATCATTATGATTTTTCGCCTTCGGGCGGATATTATGAATACTTTATCTTGGGCTGACGGGTCTTCGAAAACAGCCAGTCCGTTGATGATTTACGCGTCCTCCCTCAAAGGGGGACGTTTTTATTTTTAGTCTGTTTGTTACATCCCCATCCTTTCTCTCCTAAAAAAAGCTAACATGATTTTGATTGATTTTATAGTTAAAGTTGCCCGCAACGCTGAGGATCTTAATCAGTTTGCTTAACGGGATATCGGTGGTTAAATTCACCCTGATCTGCCTTTCAGCTATAGCAGAATTGTTTATTGCGATGGCAACATTGTAAGTTCTTTCCAAAATGGTTGCAATATCAGCCAGCTTAGTTTTTCTGAACACCAGTTTTCCGTTTTTCCATCCGAGAATGTCGCTAACAGGTGTGCTAGTCAGTTCGCGCTGTCCGGTTTTCTCGTTCCACACTACACTTTGGCCCGGCAACAATACGGCAATGGGATGTAATACCTTGTTCACTTCCCTGTCTACCCTTACCTTTCCGGTACTCACCAAAACACTAACCGGTTGATTTAAAAAAGCATCAACTTTAAAAGAGGTGCCCAATACCCTGGTTACTATATTTCCGGTGTGGATGATAAATGGCCTTTTCGGATTTTTAGTGACTTCAAAAAAAGCTTCCCCCTTTAACGATATCGCCCGCATATTTGCAGCAAATTTTGAAGGAAAAGAAAGTGTACTACCCGAGCCCAGGTATACTACAGAACTATCGGGCAAAAGGATCCTGGAACGTTTTCCATTTGGGTTTTCGAAATGTTGATAAACCTGTGCATACTGCTGAGTTTTTTTACCTAGCCTTGGGATTAAAAGCGAAATAGAACCAATAATGACCAGCACCGCAGCAGCGTACGATAAATACCTGCGAAGTTTTATGTTTTTTGATGATAAGGGTAATATATTTGCTTCTATATTTTCTGCCGATTGCTTTTCGTGGAATTTATCCAGGGCATATTCCAGATCTGGTTCATTATATTGATCAACAGTTGATGCGGCAATCTCGTCCATCACCTCATCAAAAAGAACAGAAAGATCATCGGTAGCTAACAGCGATTTTATTTCAGCAATTTCTTCTGCTGAACATTCGCCGTTAATATATTTTCTGATGAGGGCCTTTTTTTCTGTTTTATGATCCATTGATGTTGTTCTTCAATAGTCATAACACAACTTTTTACAGGTACCACCTATCAAAAGAAAAAAAATATACTTTTTATTTTAAGAAGGTAAAAACAAGAAGATATAAGGTGCCAGAAGCAAAAAAAGGGTGAAATCGGCATGTTCTTTTATATGCTTCCTGAAAAAGCTGAGCGCGGCAACCATATAATTTTCGACTGTATTTACAGAAAGGTTCATATCGCTGGCAATTTCGGCGTAGCTTTTATTTTCTTCCCTGCTCATCTGGAATACTTTTCTACGCGCAGGACTTAACTCTGCAAGTTTTTCGAGGTAAATTTCTTCTAGCTGTGAATATACCAGTGCATCATCAGCAGGCCTCGATTGTACAATATCAGTATCAAGCTGTTCATCAAGCTCAACCGTTGCCATTATTTTCTTACGGTAATGGTTGTAGAGCGCATTTTTTACAGAACGATAAAGGTATGGGCCAAGATCGGTTTCAATTGAAATGTCGCCCTGTTTTTTCCAAAGGCCAAGCATCACATCCATTACCAGTTCTTCAGCAACAAAAGTATCTTTACTATTTTTTAAGGCATAACGGTATAAGGCAGAATAGTACCGTTTAAAAAGAAGATCGAAGGCAGCAGAACTTCCGTTTTTATGCTTTTCTAACAGTACTGCATCCGGTAAATCTTTTATTTTGTTGAACATGCCTTGCGAAGAGAATCTCTGTGCAGCAAAAATAAAACCTATACCAACGTTGTATATTAAGGCAATATTAAGTTATTGAACATAACCGAACCATCTGAAATTTGACGCGCGTAAAAAAGAATAAGCCACAACATCCGTTGCGGCTTATTTACTAACCAAATGATATAACCAATATCTATGTTACAAACCTAGAAACTTAACATGAACAAAAAATGAAGTTTGGTCACGGTTAAAAAGCAAATAGATGGGTTATCATTTTAGGCTTATGTTGTAGAGGAAGGAATCGAACCTTCGGCATGCTACCGGCCAGCGCTCTACATGATCATTTCTTTTTGATCGCCGCAAAAGTAGTAAGCCTGATTACATTTAAAAGTACAAACCAAAAGTTTAACATTTTGATAATATACCTCTATTCTTATGCCTTTGCGGATTTGTTTAACTTAAACAAACGGTAAATGGCATAAATCCCGGGGATCATTGGCAATATAGCGGTCCACATACCCGGAAAATAATACCTTCCGGTTGTACCGAGGTAATAATTGCGCATATTAACAATCAATTCTCCATGGATAGGCGCTGTAATTGGATTTAACGTGGCTGCGTTCAGCTCAGGCCTGATCAGCGGAAAAATAAAATGTGTAAACTCAGCTACTCCAGGACCGATAAAAATAAACCAGGCAACAAAACCAGCAATCGGAACCTTGTAATACAAGCCAAGGGCTGTAAGGGTGTAAATTGTGGGGCCAACCAGTGCAAAAACCATCAGGAAACTTTTTTCACTCCATGGAATGCCAAAGAGTCTGCTCATAGCAGGAGCAAAACCTGTGAGGTATTCTTCGATAATATGGATCTGAAGCCCGGCAACGGTAAGCAGAAAAAGTGGTAAAATGATTTTTGGATCCACAGGATTTTTAAGATAAGTGATATACCAGCATACCATGCCGATCAATGCAGATCCACCTACTATAATAACTGGTGGCAATCCGATAGAAAGATACCCCATTATGGGTGCAACAACGGTAAACACAATTGCTATCATCAGGCTTAACTTTTGCGGTATAGAGAATTTTGCTTTCATAACCTTTAAATTTATTATTCAAACCTAGTACATCATTGGCGTCGAAAATTTATCAAATGATAAAAAACTATATTCCCGACCTGATCCTGCTTAAAGAAACCTGGGTAATGCCAAGGTAACTCGCCAGATCGCCAAGGCTGATCCGCTGTACCAGGTCCGGGTTTTCCCTTAAAAAATTTTCGTAACGTGCAGAGGCCTTTTCTTCAAGCATTTCACCAATCCTCGACATCATGTTAACCGATGCCATAGAAACCAGTTTTCTAAAGAAAGTTTCCATGGGGTGAAAACGGACACAAAGTTTATCCATTTCCGTTCGTGATACACGGGTGAGTACCGTATTTTCCAATGCTTCTATCTTGTAGGCTGATGGATTTTGAGAAAGGTAACTATCAAGAACGGTAAAAGTTGCACCCTCTGCAAAGAAACGCATAATAAAAGTCCTTTCCTTATTTTCAAAACCAGTTTTAACCAGTCCGCTGTTAATATAATATACATATCTGCAGATGCTTCCCTGTTCTAGTATAGCCTCTCCTTTTTTAAAGCTAACGGTTTCTAACTGTTGCGACAGTAAAGCGGCTGCATCCTTTTCCAATGCACAAAGGCCACTTACAAAGCCAATAAAATCCCGATTGGATTTATACCGTTCCATTTCCATATTAACCTGTTTAGGCTGCCGTGCATTTTTTTTTTGCGCCAGCTATAAATATACCGGATATTACAGATAATTTGGCCTGAATGTTTTGCTTAACACTTTAAGCTCTTCCTTAGCAATAAGGTTAGGATCTTCAGACTGTCTTTTTAGAAGATTTAACGGCACTTTAACCGTTCCGTTTGTGGTGCGGATGATACAGATTTCGTGATCAGCAGTGGAGGATACATAATGCCCGATTTCGGATTCAATTTCAGATAAACGGATCAGCAGTTCGTAGTAGATATAGAGCGGGAAGTTCACTCCACAAAGTTAACATAATAAAAAGCAAACATTTAATTATTGTTATGTTAACGTTAATTACATTGATAATAATTAATTAACAGAGCGGGTGAGCTCTTCTTAAACCGATCAATCTAACCAAAAATTAACCCATGGTTAACAATAGTAGCTTTAAGTTTGCTATCGAAATTCAGTAAGGTTATGAAAAAACGCTCAACTCACTTAAAAAGAATGTTTTACTGCTGTTCTTATTTTATCTTTCTGATCATTATACTTCCTTCCTGCAAAAAAGATAAAAAAAGCCCCGATTATCCTGCGGGAAGCAACGAAAACATCAATACCTGGATAATTGATAGTCTGAAACGCTATTATTACTGGAACGAGCAGCTACCCTCCGATCCTAATATCGGTTTATCACCAAAAGATTTTTTTAATTCGGTGCGCAACAGTGCCGACCGTTTTTCGTACCTCAATATTCCAAACGATGCTACCACGATTATACCAAACAACCGGAACTTCGGTTTCGATTATGTAACTGTTAGCGATCAGAACAGCACAAAGGTAATCGGGATTATTAAACTGGTTTTAAAAGATTCTCCAGCATCCAGGGCGGGTTTAAAACGAGGAGATTACATCAGCAAAATAAACGGAAAAACATTAACATTGGCCAATGCACAGGCTTTACAGGACGAAATATTAAGCAGCGACCACTTTTCGCTGGGCCTGGCAGAACAGAATAATAATACCTGGACCGATACACGTACAGTAGAACTGGCCAAAGGTGTAATACTTGATCAAAAAGAAATCAGCAGGGTGATAGAAAGCGATGGAAAAAAAATCGGCTACCTCTATTTTCTTGATTTTAATGGTGGATTGGCCAGTTCATTAATTCCGGTTTTCAGTAATTTCAAGACGGAAGGCATCTCCGATCTTATACTTGATCTACGTTATAACTCTGGCGGGCAGGTAGCGGAAGCGGCAGCAATATGTGCCATGATTGCACAAAACATCTCTTTCGATAAACCATTTATCACTTATAAGGGTAACAAAAACGGCGGTACCAGAACAGAATCTATCGGTACCGCAGCTACTTTCGATCGAACGGTAAATTTTAATGTCCTCCTCCAGCAAAACCTCGGCTTAAGCAAGGTTTATATTTTGTCAACAGCTGCCACCGCATCAGCTTCGGAAGTAATGATTAACAATTTAAAACCCTTTATCCAGGTGATTCAGGTTGGCGAAAAAACAAGGGGAAAAGATGAAGCCTCATTCAGGATATATGATACCCGAAGTCCGAAACAGGTAAACTGGGAAATGCACCCAATAGTATATAAACTATTTAACGCACAAGGGCTTGGGAATTACAGTGCAGGTATTAACCCTGATGTTGCCATAAATGAAATCAATACCTTACCCCTGCTCCCGTTTGGCGATCAGGCCGATCCTTTGGTAAAAACAGCAATTGCAAGAATAACCGGTAAGGTAGCCAAAACAGGCATTAGTATTAACACCATGCTTTCAGGAGGTTTCCAGTCCGGAAATATTTTGATGGATTCGAGAACACAATCTGCTCAACAGAGCATGGTGATTACTCACCGTTAAATGGTTAGAAAAGGTTCTCATTAGCTTAACATTAACTTTAAACGCAAGCCCTAACTTGCCCTCATTAACCGCTACTCATGGAAAAGTTGGAAGATTTTAAAAATATAAAACTCCTGAATGCAGTGAAAACTGGCGATTCGGCTGCTTTTAACGAAATTTACCACAAGTACCGTCAAAAGATATTTGGTTATGCCTACCATTATACCCGTTGCAGAGAAGAAGCCGAAGAACTTACACAGGATACTTTTGTTAGACTTTGGGAAAACAGAACCAAAATAGACCCCGAAAAAAATTTCGACGCTTTTCTTTATACCCTTATTCGCAATAATTTTTTAGGTACACTCCGTAAAAAGGCAAGAGAAAAAGCTTATAGCAATGAAAATTTAGCGCATGAGCAATCATTCAATGCCATTGAAGATGAACTTGATGCCAAAGAATCGAAACAGCTGGCACAGGAAGCAATTGAAAGTCTTTCTCCACAGGTAAAAAGAATATACCTGATGAGCCGGAACGACCACCATACGCACGAGGAAATATCGCAGTTGATGGGCATTTCTAAAAACACAGTGAACAACCACCTCAAAAAATCGCTGTGCATCATGCGGAAATATTTTAAAACTTATTCTCCAGAAACGATTATATCATTTGTATTGCTAATGCTTTGTTAAGCGTTGTGCGTTAAGCGTTTGGCAACCGCATTACTCCACGCGTCACCCTGAATTTATTTCAGGATCTTTTAAAGGATGTTATTTCTATTATTAATTTCTAAAGTGTTCGTGCTTCATTGTAAATTGATCTTTCATTGCACGCGATAGCTATTGGGTTAGGATTATAGACCAAACCTTCGGGATCAGCACCTACTAGAAAGACCCTGAAATAAATTCAGGGTGACGACTTTGAGTTAAAAACATACACATCAGACCTTTTTAAGCCTATAGTAATAATCTAAATCAGATTGATAGATTTCTCGGCTGCTTTGCACTCCGCTACCATTGACAGAATAAATAACAAGAGTCGTCATTGCGAGGAGGTACGACGAAGCAATCTTTCCTGCCAGCAATTCTTGCCAGAAAGATTGCTTCGTCGGCTGAAAAAGCCTTCTCGCAATGACGAATTTGGCGGCTTACCATTGCTGTAGAATTCCTCTGTTATTAATATTGATTCTTATGCAATAAATTATTCCTCGAAATGACGTATCGTGAGGATAGTCAATGATTGTAAATTGATTATTGGTCATCTCCAGTCCATTTTACATTTTACATCGTAAAGATCCTTCATTGCATTCAGGATGACAAACCGCGTTAGATTTTCAGTGCCTCCCTGGCCACATTTCTAACCTCCATCACTTTTTCAAAAATAAATTTCATTCTCCCTATAGCTATACCTCGGGTTTCGTGCATATATACAGTAGCGCGCAGCATAAAAGCGTTAAGACCAAGCATAAAAGTGAAACAAGATTACATTAAAATATTATTTGAACGTTATCTGGAGGGCAAAACCGATCCGGAGCAGGAAAAAACCCTGATGGAATACCTCGCCGATCCGGCGAATGGCGACAGCGAATTTCATGCGGTGATGGAAAAAGCATGGAAAAAGCAAAACGGCCAACCCGACTACACTTCGGAAGCCAACCAGGGTCTTAATCAGATCTGGAACAAAATTGAAGACAGGAAGCCAAAAACCAGGTTGCTGTATCCAATATTAAAATATGCAGCAGCAGTTGTAGTGGTAATTTCTGCAGCATTTGGTTGGTATGCTTACAAAAAAATGCAACAGCCCGCAGAAATGGCCATTGCCCTTTTAAGTAAAACTACGCTAAAAGGAGAAAAAGTAAAACTGATGCTCCCAGATAGTTCTATTGTATACCTGGGTGCAGGAAGTAAACTCACCTGGCCATCACATTTTATTAAAGGCAAGCTGAGAAATATCCGGTTGGAAGGTGAAGCTTTTTTTGAAGTAAAACACGATACCACGAGTCCGTTTATTGTACACAGCGGGCAAATGCAAACCAGGGTTTTGGGTACATCTTTTAATATTTATGCCTATCCGAAAGATGGAACATTTAGTGTTGCTGTGCGTACCGGTAAGGTAAAAGTTTCGGAGAACAGTGAGGGTAAATTAACACAATTATCACTCCTTACCCCAGGAATGAAATTGCTATACCATATTAAAGAACACGAATATGTTGTGCATACAGCACGCATTACCGAAGTAAATGCATGGATTAAAAACAGCTTTGCTTTTAAAGATGTAAGCCTGCCCAATATGTTCAAATCATTGGAAAGATATTACAATGTTCATTTTGAGTTGAAGAGCAATAAATTAAACCAATGCAGGTTTAACGCCACATTTACCAACAAAAGCATTGGCGATATAATGGAAGAAATCCGCGTGATGAGCGGCAAAAAAATGAAATATAAAATAGAAACTGCGAACAAAACAATTACCGTATGGGGGGAGGGCTGTCAATGATGAGTTAGCGATATGCTATAGCGCTGAGAAACGCGCCATAAAACCGGATTTATACCTATGAAAAACAAATTAAACCTCTTAACATGAACAAGGAGCCGGATTGCTCGAACAATCCAGCTCCTAAAACAAAAGTTTTTAACCCGTGAGAATTAAAAAACATCTTGAACCTATGAAAATAGGGTTTTACGACTATATAAAAGAATATTTTATCAATTTGGATTACCGCCCTCTGGTAGCCCTTATGGTGCTATGTACCTTTTTATTTAACCAGGGCATGGCAAGCAGCTTTGCGCAAACGCCAAAAGAAACCAGTTTAAGCATTAAAATAACGGCAAAAAGTATCCCCGATGCACTTTTATTGCTGGAAGAAAAAGCAGGATTTTCCATCAATTACAATAAATCGATTTTTAGCCAAACCGGAACAATAAATCTTGAAGTAAAAAATATGCCCCTTGAGCTTATCCTTAAAAAGATACTTTCAGGCACCAGGGTAACGTATAGGTTTGCTGATGCCAATACCATATTGCTTTATAAATTACCAGATCCGGTAAAGCCTGGACGGATATCGGGAAAAATATTCGACGAAAAAGGGGAAACCCTACCTGGTGCTTCCATCAAAATTATCCAAACAGGTAAAGCTACTCAAACCGCAAGTGATGGAAGTTATAGCATAAGTACGGAACCTGGCACCTATACGGTGGAAATCAGTTATATTTCATTTGCGACACAGCGCATCAGTGATGTAATAGTAAAAAGTGATAAAGCGACACTCCTGGATATTTCGTTAAAACCCGATGCAAAGGGGCTTCAGGACGTGGTGATAACTGCCACCTATAAAAAAGCTTCGGTTGAGGGCTTATTGGCTCGTCAGAAAAATGCTTCCGAGATCAGCAATGGAATTAGTGCCGAGCAGATTGCCGGAACTCCGGATAAAAATATCGGCGAAAGTTTAAAACGCATCAGCGGGGTAAGCTCGATAGATAATAAAATGGTATTGGTGCGTGGCATTGGCGAGCGCTACAACACGGCCCAGTTAGATGGAGTTACCCTGCCAAGTACTGAAGCGCAAACCCGCAATTTCTCTTTCGATTTAATCCCCTCGAGCCTCGTTGATAACGTAGTGGTAAGTAAAACGATTACCCCCGATATGAACAGCAGTTTTGGTGGTGGTTTGATCCAGATTAACACTAAGGATATCCCCACTGAAAATTTTATGAGCTTTACTGCTGGTACTTCTTACAACGACCAAAGTACAGGCAAAGATTTTTTAAGTCATCAACGTGGTAAAAACGATTACCTCGGTTTTGATGATGGCCGGAGAAAATTTCCCGAAGATCTTCAACATACCGACCGTACCATTACCCCCAACAATGTACTTACAGACGAGCAGTATAAGCAAAAGCTAATTACACAGAGCCAGAAATTTACAAACGATAATTTCACGATGTATCAATATAAAACTGCCCCATCGCAAAATTATCAGTTTACTATCGGCAGATTGATCGGCATTGATACCGCTAATAATAAAAAACTGGGTTTTACCGCATCGCTAAACTACCGCAATACGCAGAACATCAACACCATCGAACAGCAAACCAGAAGTGACTGGAATCCCAATACAACCAATACTGGCAATAAATATATGTTTAACACCACTTTGGGGGCTATGTTGAATATAGGTTTACAGCTGAACAAAAACAGGTTCAGTTTCCGCAATACCTATACGCATATCTACAATAACGATCTTGTTCGAACCATTGGCTATGACAGTGATGAAGGTGGAACTTTCTTTGCTGCAGGCTTAAAGCCCAACAGGATTGTCGAAGCAGATGATCCTACTTATACAGATCTGTTACAAAACAAGTTGAACGGTCAGCACCAGGTTGGAAAGGTAAAGTTGGAATGGAATTTATCCAGAACATCTATAGACCGGAAAGAGAAAGACCTTGGTATTGCCACACAAAACTTAAGAAAAGCCGGTAATGATTACGAGTACTTTTACGCATCGAGTGCACAAACCGAAGGTTATATCAAACCCACTTCACGCCATAACTACAGTAATAATGAACATCATTTTTCGTGGAATGGGGATGCCAGTATACCATTTAAAACCGGGCCATTAAATAACAGTTTCAAAACAGGTTATTTTGGCATACATAAAGAAGGATCATTAAACTGGCAAATTGCATCCCTGGTTCAAAGCCCAACAATAGCCGATAGTTTAAGGTATATCCCAATTGCCCAAATGATTGATCCAGCTAAAATTGGCAATAATGGCTATAACTACTATATCAACAACTATTTTTTAAACGGTTATAAAGGAAAGAGCATTACACAAGCTGGCTATATGATGCTGGATAACCGCCTTGCCGAAAAACTACGTCTGGTTTGGGGCGTTAGGGCCGAGTATTATAAATATACCGAACTGCGTAACGACATTAATGTAAGGGGAGGAAGTTCTTTTGCGTTGCCATACGAAAAGAAATGGAGATGGTTACCATCGGCCAATCTTACCTACAGTCCAACCAAACAGATTAATATCAGGGCTGCTTTTTCTAACACAACCATTAGACCCGAATTAATGGATAACAGCCAGTTTTTCAGGTACGATCCGATGTTCGATGCACAGTTTGGTAACGAAGGTTTAGTGAGTACACAAATCAAAAATTACGACTTTAAAGTAGAATGGTTCCCTGGACTAGGCGAAATTATTTCTGCAAGTGCCTTTTATAAGCGCTTTGATAAGCCTGTTGAAGTAACCTTTAGTCTTTCTAATGGTGGCGGTGGTTTTTATTATATCCTAAACTCCGACGAGGCCAAGGTTTATGGTTTAGAATTCGAGCTCAGAAAAAACCTTGGTTTTATTGCCAGTACTCCCCTATTATCGCGGTTTACCCTATATGGCAATTTAACGCTGCAAAAAGCCGATGTTGTAGGAACCTATAAAGCAACTGCGCCCGATGGTAGTCCGATAATTGTAAATGCCAAGGTAAAAAGAAATATGTACGGGCAATCTCCTTACCTTATTAATGCAGGTTTGCAGTATTTAGATGAACATTTTGGGTTCAACATTGCATATAATAAATCAGGACGTAAAACAACGCTTGTTAGTGCAGAGCTTAACCGCATCGAATACGAAAACCCGAGAGACCAGATTGACGCCCAGGTGAGTTATAGGTTTTATAAAAACAGGTTCGAGGTAAAGGTAAATGCGGGTAATCTGCTTAATAAAGCATCGGTTATTTTCAGAAATACAGGAAGTTATGAGCGTAATCCCGATTACGTTCCCGGAACTGCCGATTACAGTAACTTCTCCCGTTTAAAACCAGGCTTTACAAACAAATTAGAAGACGGAGACCAAATACTGTTCTCTCAAAAGTTTGGCCGTACATACAGTACATCCATTACTTATAATTTTTAATGCTACCATGAAAAACAATATCAATAAGGTTATACCATTTAAAAAGAAAGGAGGAACAAAGTTTCCTGCATAGCCATAAAAAAAACGAAAGGTTGTACCAGAACCCTTCGTTTAAACCGATCATTTCTAGTGGAACGGTGCATCAGGATAAACCCGAATTATTTTAAAAACCTACTGTTAAAAACCAAGGGTAGCTAACAGGTTTGCTTAGTTAAATCGATAAGAAATACTAAGATATAAAAAATCATCTCATTTAGGCAAAAACAGGCTTTTATTTCAAAAAAATAAGAAATCATCTGCCACTACACCTAAATGTCCTTAAAAAAATCAACCTAAAAAACATGGATCATACCTATGAGATCCCATGAAAAACAAAAAACGAAAATGAAAAATTTCAAAAACTTAATCGGTCTTTTATCAATTGTTGCTGTTTCTTTTACAGCTTGTAAGAAAAATGAAGGTGGTTCATCTGCATTCGGTAACCGCAGCACTTCAGCAGCAGATTATTCACAATCATCATTACCGGTTGTAACGGTTAGCGGAGACATTACCAGCTCCGTAACCTGGACAGCAGGAAACGTTTACGAATTAAGTGGTGTAGTAACTGTTAGAAGCGGTGCAACATTAACCATCCAGCCAGGTACTTACATCAAAGCATCAGTAAATACCCCAGGTGTACAAAACGGTGTATTGGTTATTGCAAAAGATGGTACCATCAATGCTGTTGGTACAGCTAACGATCCGATTGTATTTACAAGCCGTTACCTTTTAGATGGTGATGCCAGCACAACAGGCAAACCTGGTGATTTTGGTGGTACAATTATTTTAGGTAATGCAACTATTAACGTTGGTGATAAACTGATTGAAGGTTTAGCAAACGAATCTAAATTCCACTACGGAGGTTCTAACGATGCCGATAACCGTGGTACCTTCCAATATGTACGTATTGAGTATGCTGGTTTTCAGTTGGCTCCAAACATTGAGGTTAACGGTTTAACTTTAGGTGGTGTAGGTAGTGGTACTACTATCGATCACGTTCAGGTTTCTTATGGTCTTGATGATGGATTCGAATTTTTCGGTGGTACAGTTAGCGCAAGCAATTTAATTGCTTTAGCTTCTGATGATGATCAATTTGATTTCGACAATGGTTTCAGTGGTATTCTGAGCGACTGTATCGCTATTGCAGATAAAAATTCTACTCATAGCACAAGCGGTGGCGCCAGCGATTCAAACGGTATCGAATCTGATAACAATGCACCTGCAGAAGATGCTACTTTTAGCTTAACACCTAAAACACACCCTGTATTGATCAATGTAAGCATTTTCGGAACAGAAAATACTTCAGGTATTGCCGGTTTAGGTTACCGTAATGGTATCCGCGAGCGCAGAGGTTCAGAAGTTACTTTATCTAACGTAATTGTTTCTGGTTACAATACTGGTATCGCTTTCGATGCTGATGCAAATGCAAGTCTTTCAGATATCTCTACTACATCTGTTCACGGTTTCACAAACTCAATCACAGCAGCAGTTGGTGCTTACGTTGACGGCGGTGGTAACAATTTGGTGGTTAATGCAACCAATGCAAATTCTTTTGGTGTAAGCCAGCCATGGTACAATACACCAGGTTCTCCATCTACAGTTACGCTTCCAGGCTGGGCTGCTACATGGTCAAAACTTGTATTTTAATTTTTCTCTCTTATCAAAAGAGACTGTACCCTTTTGGGTATGGTCTCTTGATTATAAAAACAGGACTGTTCTGTTTTAAATGATAATTACCCTTTTTATGAAACTAAAAATCTTTACCCTTTTCTTTTTTTCGGCCATTATAGCCTTAGGTTTATCCTGTCGCAAAGCAGAACTTCTTCAACCAGAACCTGCAAAAATAATCCAGTTAACCGTTACCGGCGCATCTGATGTAGCATTAGAATACTTGTATAAAGACAGCATTATAGCCACTCCGCCTGTTGGTGGCATTAACGTAAAAACCCTGCTTGCTGTAAAAGATCAGAACGCTATTTTTAAGGTAAGAAAAAAAGGCACCTCAGAAATATTGCTCACCAAAACCATCACAGCAGTACCATTTGATCAGAACATCAGTTTTTTTTATGATGGAACCAAAGTGTATAATAATGCCATTTCATTGGTTGTTAAAGGTTTTGCCTTATCCGGCGAAATCGAATTCTTGTTAGATGGAAAGCTACTGTCGTCGGGTACCAGCATCATCAATAATACTTTTTTTATCCTTATTGATAAAGGCACCACGAGAGAAATTACCATCCGTAAGAAAGGAACAACCGAAATTCTCTTTACTAAAACAATCGAATCTGAAATTGCAAGACAGAACATTGATTTCTTTTTCGACGGAACCAAAATCGCAAATAACGTTAAACTCACTCCTCCGGCAAATCCTGCAAATATGACGATCAGTGCAAAGTTTGAAACCATATTTGCCCCACAATTCAAAAATGTTGACGTAGATATTGTTTTTTATACAAAACCTACATCTGCCACCATTACAACAGCAGGTACCAAAGTTATACCCGAACTTAGACTTACCCTTCCAAAAGATGGTTCGTTTAATTCGATTGAACTTCCGCCTCTGCCCGGACCAAATTACATCTACAGCTTTGATATATTTGAAGCGGGAACAAACAATGTTCCTTACAATACCACGGCCTCACCCTTTGTAAATGCAGCATTTCCTTTTAAACAAAATGAAGGAAGGTATGGTTCAATCAGTTTTGAAGCAAATACATCGAAGTTATTTATTATAAAGGATACAAAAAATTTAGGTGCCACAACAAGATCTACCTATTTCTCAGGCGCTATTACCGATCTTTCTCAATATTTCAAATAAAATCATTAACTAAACTATAATAAAGGGGAAAACCTGGGCATTTTGCCGGGTTATCCCCCTATTAAGTTTATTGGATAGTGCAGTATTTTACAATTGAGCATTAAACCGGCGATTGTCATCGTTTGTAACGAAGATAAATGAGGGGTATGATTTTATCGCTATTAAGTCAAAAAACAGCCATCCACTTTAACGTATTGATAACAATCATTTAACATTCAAAACGATTTAAATCAGTTAGTTATTCAGTTATTTGAAAGCGCAGATAATTGATCTGCTCCATGAATATCCAAACTGATTTTATGTCGTCGTTCTGCACCATTATACCCTTTTTAGGAAATACCGATTTAAGTACCCCACTCGCCATTGTTTTTATTGTCTGCCTGCTTGCCGTAGTCGGATTTGAATTTGTAAATGGTTTTCATGATACGGCCAATGCGGTAGCTACAGTAATCTATACCAAGGCACTTAAACCTGTTATTGCCATTCCGTGGTCGGGATTTTGGAATTTTATGGGCGTATTTACTGGTGGAATTGCCGTAGCTATGGGCATTTTAAAACTTGTTCCATTAGATGCCTTAATGAACCTTCCTGTTGGTGTTGGCGCCGCTATGGTTTTAGCGGTGTTACTGGCTTCTATTGCCTGGAACCTCGGCACCTGGTATCTGGGTATCCCCTGCTCAAGCTCACATACTATGATTGGTGCCATGATTGGCGCCGGTTTGGCTTTCACCTGGTATTATGGCGGCAAAGGCGTAAACTGGGGCAAGGCCGAAGAAATCGGTTTATCGCTGATTCTATCACCCATTATAGGCTTTGGAATAGCCATACTCCTGATGTATTTTTTAAAACATGTAATTAAATACCATGCACTTTTCCATATCCCAACGGGCGAGAACGACCGTCCGCCATTATTGATCAGGGGCCTACTCATTACCACCTGTACCCTGGTAAGCTTTTTCCATGGCAGTAACGACGGACAGAAAGGTGTTGGCTTATTAATGTTGATCTTAATTGCTTTTCTCCCTGCAAAATTTGCGGTAAACCATCATATCCCCAATGATAAAGTATTGTTTCAGCTGAATCAAACCGAACAGGTACTTCAAAAAACAGCAACGCTTAACCAGGGAAAAACATTAGATATTACTGCTCTTGTAAAGAAAATAGATCAAGCTAAATTTCACTTGTCGCTTAAAAATGAAACCGATAAAAAAAATACTTATCTTTTCCGTAAGCAGATTGAAGAGGTAGTGGCTTCGGTAAAAACAATAAGGGAAGATAAAACATTAGTGATTAACCCCGCTGACGATCAGCTCCTTCATGATAATGCTTCCGAATTATCGAAACTGGTAGAATTTGCACCGCTTTGGGTAATCCTTTTAATTTCAATTTCACTTGGATTGGGTACCATGATTGGCTGGAAACGCATAGCGGTTACCATTGGCGAAAAAATCGGTAACGAGCATTTAAATTATGCCCAGGGCGCCACTTCCGAAATTGTTGCGGCTTCTACCATTGGATTAAGCACTGCTTTTGGTTTACCTGTAAGTACCACACATGTATTATCGAGCGGGATAGCTGGCGCAATGGTGGCCTCTGGTGGAAGAAAAAACCTGAACAATAATACGCTCAAAAATATTGGTCTGGCCTGGGTACTTACCTTGCCGGTGTCGATTGTATTGGCTATTTTGCTATTTATGCTTTTTCACCTGTTTATTTAACAGTTTCAAAATAAATTATCTCCAAAAAAATGAAACAGATACTTGTAGCAACGGATTTTTCAAGAAGCGCTGGAAATGCCCTTTCTTATGCATTAGCCATGGCAAAAACGCTGAAAATGGAAGTTGTGGCCATCCATGCCATCCATCCTACAGAAGGTATAAATAACAGTACCTACAATGCCATCTTTATCGAATCGTACTATGGAAATAAAAGAGCTGCTTTAAAAGAATGGGCCGAAAACATCAGTCAAAAAGATAACCTCACCGATGTAAAACTCGAAACCATTTGTGATGTGGGCTTTTTAAAAACAGTAATTACTAAACATACCGAAAACAATCCAGTAGAACTGTTGGTAATGGGCATTACGGGTGCAACAGGCATCAGTGGCATTGTGGGCAGCAATGCGAGCATGGCGGTTACCAAAATGAGGATCCCAACGTTGATTGTTCCTTTGGAGAGCAGTTTTACCAACTTCCCCATTATTACGCTGGCCACTGATTACGAAACCGTATTATCGCCAAAAGATATTACCGCCCTCAGCGAACTGTTAAAAGCCTCGGGAACAAGGAAAATGCAGGTGCTTTATGTGGCCGAAAAATCAGATGAAGTACATATCCAGACAGGAGAAAAAAGGATCAGGGATCTTTTACCGGATACGGAAATCGAATTTAACTACATTATGGATAGCAGTGCACCAAATGGCATTATGGATTTCATCAAAAGTAACCATACCGACATCCTTTGTCTGGTTAAACACCACCATAATATCATTTACCGCTTATTTACCAGCAGTACGGTTAATCAGGTAATGAATAAAACGGTGAAGGCCATTTTGGTATTACACGAATGAGAGAGAATGGAGGATGGAAAATGTAAGATGGAGGATGGAAATTAATAACCAATGATCAATTTATAATGATCAATCAGCGGGCGCCGATAAAATGTTACTATTCTTTTCTGGGCGCATTCCTATCAAGTAATTTGTCATCCTGAATGCAATGAAGGATCTTTTACGTTGTATTTAAGACACGGAAATCACAGAGAATCTAACGCGTTTTGTCATCCTGAGCGTATTCGAAGGATCTTTCAGGATGAAAAATGTAAAATGGATGATGGAAATCAATAACCAATGACCAATTTGCAATGATCAATTAGCAAGCGTTTTAGGCGTTATCTTTAAATCTTAATATTCTCGACTCCGTAATGGTGAAATGATGGAAAATATAAGATGGATGATGGAAATAACCAAATGACCAGTTTACAATGATCAGTCAGTGAGCGTTTTAGTTTTATCTTTAAATCTTAATATTCTTAACTCCTTAATGGTTGAATGATGGAAAATGGAATAAATTTACGCTAGTTTTAGCCACGGAGGCACGGAAATCACAGAGAATCTAACGCGTTTTGTCATCCTGAGCGGAGTCGAAGGATCTTTTCAGGGATACTGAACGATAGTTATTATAGATTAATAGTTTGGTGCTAGGCGTGTTGCAGCAGTTAACCGATTTAAACAATTAACCGATTAACCCCATAAATGAGTTTTCAGTTGGCAATTCCCAATGAACCAATGACAAATAAACTAACTACTTCCTCACTTTCCTGTAAAGCCTCTCAATTTTCTTAGCATCTTTTTTAAAAGTCACGAGGTAATCTTCTATTTCCTTTTTAGATAACGTTTCTACCTTCGCTTTAACTTCATCTTTAAAACGGCCTACCGCAAGCAGCTGGTTTTTGCTATCGCGGAATTTCACATTTGGGAAAAGCTCAGTGATGTGACGTTTATTCCTTTCCCTGATCTCGCTTAGTTTAGTAAAGGATTTCGGATGTTTGTCGCTGTTTATATCGGTAAGCGAATCGTAATAGTCATAATCGCCGATATAATTAATGAGATTTAGGGTAACAATGTTCGGATCCATATTATACTTTTGTTTCAGTTAAATATAGTATTTTGTGTCCGGAATGCACTAAGTAACATCATTTTTATAAGATAATTGAATTAGCCATGACAACATTTATTTCATCGCTTTAATGATAAAACCAGTAGCACCTTAACCAATGGATAACAATAAAAAAACAGTGTTAAAAGATGGTGACCAATGCCTTGTTATAGCCGGAACACACAAAGGGAAATGGGGTATAATAAGTGATATTAGCACCAGTAAAACCGGACATGTTACCATCACGGTTGAACAAGCTAGCTCCATACGGTTTAAAACGCTGATGAGAAATGTGATAGCAAAGGAAAAATAAATCATTATAATAAGAGGTAAATTTTTTCTACACATACGGAAAAGTTCGGTGGTGTGTAATAATATTATGGCAGAGGCAATTCGCAACAGATTCTTATTTTAATTTATTCTAAATTAACTTATTTTTGCAGTTATAATTCTATCCCAGCAGATAGCCAACAAACATTTCATGAGCTTAGGCACAAACAACAAAACTACAGCTAAAAAAAACGCGTCAAAATCTCTCTTTAGTAAAACAGTGTCATTTCTCCACCTCTGGCTCGGGCTTTTGGCAGGAAGTGTATTGATTGTAGTTGCCTTAACAGGCTGTATCCTCTCTTTCGAAGATGAACTTACGCCATTGCTGTTTTCGAAAGAGCAACAGGTAACACCAAAAGCCGAACGCTTGCCTATAGATTCACTGGTTTCGATTGCCAAAGCCAATTATCCTAAAAAGAAGATTTTCAGGATGATGTTATCTGCTGAATCCAGCAGAAGTGTAAAAGCAACTTTTGGCACTAAAAAGGCTGGGTATGATTATGTGTATCTTAACCCTTACTCCGGCGAAATACTCTCAAAAGGAAAAGAAAATAAGCGTTTTTTTGTTATTGTACTCAATCTTCACCGTTTTTTACTTGCCGGATCCGTTGGAAAAGCCATTACAGGGATTTCCTGTGCCATTACTTTTTTCATGACCATTAGCGGACTTTATCTCTGGTGGCCGAAAAACAGAAAAGTATTAAAACAGCGCTTAGTTGTTAAACAAAATGCTTCGTTTAAAAGAACAAACTGGGACCTTCATGCCGTAGGAGGCTTTTATGTGATGATTTTCCTTTTCCTCATTACTTTAACAGGCTTGATCTGGAGTTATGATTGGGTGGAAAACATGATGTTTAAACTTACTGATGGAAAGGTTTCAAAACCAGAATTAGTGAAACAACCTGAAGTAAAAGAAAAAAAGGAAGCAGGACTTTACGAAAAAATTGTATCGGCTACCAACGCGATTTATGCCCATCAGGGCGATTTAACTCTAAATTTCCCTGATAAAAAAGATAAGCCTGTATTGGTATCAAAAGAAAACGGCGAAGCAAGAGTAAATACAGTTGATCAGGCTTATTTTAACAACCGCAATGGCGAATTGATTGAAAAACGTCCTTTTGCGGGTTTAAGCCTCGGTAATCAGGTACGCAAGCTGAACAAACCGATCCATACAGGCAGTATTTTTGGCTGGCCCACTAAACTCTTGATGTTTATTGTAGCATTATTAACGGCCTCGCTGCCTATTACAGGTTTGTTAATTTATTTAGGCAGAGGTAAGAAGAAGAAAAAGCCAGTTGCGGTTTATAGGTGATGAAAATCTGAAGATTATCTAAAAAACATCTGTTTCAGAGGTATTTGATCAATTGCTATATTAAATAATATTCCTGAAGAATCGTCATTCCCAACTTGATTGTGAATCTTAATGCCTAATAAAAATATGCCTTAAGATTCCCGCATGCGCGAGAATGACGACTCTAAAGTTATACTCTGTTTTTCCCCTTAAAACTTCAGGATAAAGTTTCCGGTAAATCTTGCCGGGGCCTGTGGCGTAAGGCGTACAGACCAGGCTTTCTCACTGGTTAGGTTGTCTACTTTAAATCCGATACGGAATTTGGTATGGTCGTAAAAAATACTCGCATCGAATATTTTATACGATGGAATAATAAATCTCGATAAACCTCCGGTAAGTGTTGGGTAAGTGTTGGTATGGTACGACTGATCGCCTATATTACCACCTACACCTGCACCAAGTCCTTTAAATTTACCCATTGGGATACGGTAACTCACCCAGAAGTTATAAGTATTTGGTGGGCCGGTTAAACCCGGACGAAGGCCATTGTTACGTGGATCGGCAGCAGCAGTAACTTTGCTATCATTATAAGCATAACCAGCCACAATGTTTAAGCCATCAAAAGGATTTGCTGTTAATTCTACTTCCAATCCCCTGCTCAATTGTCCACCATCCTGAATAAAAAAGTTAACCGGATCAACAGGATCAGGACGTACAATGTTTTTAACCTTAATGTCGTAATAACTGATGGTACCTACCAACCGATGATCAAACAGGTCGGCCTTTGCACCAAACTCCAACTGGTCGGCGTATTCTGCATCTACCCTGCTGCCATCACTTTTAAGTCCGCTCTTATTAAAAAAGCCGTTCATGTAATTTCCGAATAATGATAAGTGATCTTTATAAACCTCGTAAACCAATCCCAATTTTGGTGAAAGGTTGGTTTGTCCATAAGGGCTGTTCGCAGCGGTTGCCGTAGCAATACCACCAGAAAGCTGCCCGGTTACAATATTATAAACACCTTTGTTCTTAAAACGGTTTATCCTTAAACTCAACATGGCATTTAACCTATCGGTGATGCTAAAAACATCAGAAACATAAGCTGAATAAGTATTATCACCATTATATTCTTTCCTTAATGTACCCCTAGAAGTTAGTGAATCTACTTTAAACTGACTGATGCGGTAAGAAGTGGGCGTATTGATAAAATCAACATCAGTTGGCCAGTTTACAGTAACACGGTCGAAATCGTTAAAATTGTTATAATAATCCACACCAACAACCATACGGTTACGGTGACCGGCAATTTTAAAATCGCCTATAAAGTTCTGCTGGATATCTGTAGCAATAAACTGGGTATAGCCATTAATAATCTGCGGACGGATAGTGGTTTCAGATCTTGAGTTTAAAGCTGTAATATTTCCACTGATTGATGAACGTGCCCTGGAAATAACGGTTTGAGAGGTCCACTCTTCCGAAATTTTATAATTGATCTGACCAAAAATGTTCATCATCTGTGTTTTATAAGGCAGATCGTTGCTCAGGAAGGTTTTATTATAGGGAAAACCATTATCAGCAATTGATCTTGTAATTTCGGCAACACCTGCAGGAACAGCAGTATAAGGATTATACCTTACAACCGAAGTTCCGGTAGCCTGACCAAACTCTACATCGAGCAATAAAGATAAACGATCGGTAATCTGATAAGAGAAACTAGGCGCTACACTTACACTGTTTGTAAATCCCTGTTCCTGAAAGCTATGCTCCCAGGTGGTAGCACCGTTTAAACGGAACAAAGCAGTTCTATCGGTATTAATCGGTGTATTTACATCGACGGTTAACCGGTTAAAATTCCAGCTTCCGGTAGTATAACCTACTTCGCCACCAAAACCGTTGTAAGGTTTTTTGGTTACACGGTTATATAAACCGCCATAACTGCTCGAAATGCTGTTACCGAAAAGTGTAGCCGACGGACCTTTTATGGCCTCGATGCGTTCTAAATTGGCCGGATCGATAAAAGAAAAAGCAGCCCCAGCCACGCCGTTACGCGCATTAGGCTCGGTATCAAAACCACGGGAGCGGAAAGTAACGCGACCCTGGTTAGCAATCATTGGGATACCTGCACCCGGTACGTTTTTGGCAATACTTCCTAAATCAACCGCCATCTGCTCCTGAAATAATGCTTTCGGAACAGAGTTGTATACCTGCGGATTTTCGAGATTTTTAAGTGGCAACCTGGCAATGTACACGCTTTCTTTCTGTGTAAATTTGTTGGTTGCACCTGCAACAGTAATCTCTTGCAATGCCTGTACGTTTTCTTTTTCCAAACGATAATCTACATTAGCAGTTTCGCCTGCTGCAACAGTTACTTTTAAATCTTTTTGGGGAGAACCTAATACCTGGATCCTCACGGTATAACTTCCGGGAACGATACTAGAAAAAAAGTAATTACCCTGTTCATCGGTAAGGGTTGTTTTATTGATTTCCAAAAGGGAAACTGATGCCGAGGCATAAGGCTGCCCATTTACCAAACTTACCTTACCGGATATTTTTCCGGGAGCCTGGGCAAAAACAGTGTTGCCCGCAAACAAAAAGCAGGACAATAACATGAAGTAAAAAAATTTCATCAAATGATAATTATAAGGATGTCTGAATATTTGGGCAAATATAAAAACATTATTTATAATTAGTCTAAATAATTATCATAGCTTAAAATTTACGCTTACCTTATTCTATAAATAGACAATAATTGCACCTGTAGCGGATACCTGAATAGGCAATTCCTTTATAGCTACCGCCTTTTGGGTCGATCCAATCTAACCGAATAATATACATTCCTTTCATGGTAGGCGAAAAAACTGCTGTTCCCCGGTCGTCTAACATCAATTCTTTTTCCCAGTTCTCGGGATTAAAAACCCTGAGCTTGGTTTTGGTCTTTGCGGGGAGTTTGTTTTGAAAGGCTCTAACTTTAATTGCTTTACCTTCTTTTGAAGTGGTCAGATCAAGAAATTGCATTGGCTTTAGTTGTCCTTGCTCCACCCCTACAACGTATTGGCTACAGAGATAATCAACCGGTAATACATTTTCTCCACCAATTGCAGATCGATCTACTACAGGATGGGTATTATTGATTCCCAATATGCGGTATGCCCCCTTATCTTTTGGTGTAAATGAAGTTTCCCAGCAATCGGCTTTCTGACTGATTTGCAGTTCTGTCTTTTTCCCGGCAGGATCGATTAGGCTAAGGCTGAACTCTCCGGCAAGCTGAAGTTCTTTACCAGTTTGCCTGTGGCGAATGCCAAAATCGTCAATATTGCCATAAATGAGCTGAACGGTTACTTTTTCACCGGCTTTACCCGAACCTGTAATTTCCATCCAATAAGCACTGGAATAACTAAAAAACGGAATAAAAATAAAGCTAAGCAGGATAAAGATAGTTCTTGCTGCAGATATGGTTTTCATGTAGCAAAGATATGAGGTTTAGATTTTATTTAGAGGAGTTTGGTTAGCGATATATCCATAGATTCAGATCATCCTTTCGAAACCAATTTTTCAGTGGATGAAGCAATCTTACAACTATCGCTAACAGCGGGCGCTTTAAGATTGTTTCGTGCCTCAGCAATGACAACTTTTCTATTTGGAGTATGCCGATGGTATTTATTTAATCTCCAACAAAAAATGTTAAATAAGGTAAAGAATTTCGTAAAACCGATTATCTTTATTGCGGATTGTCTATCCAATACACTAACTAACTATATGGGAAAAAAAATCAGCATTCTCGAAGATGATCAGGGAATCAGGGAAATCGTTGAACTTATTTTTTCGCAGGAAGATTATGAAGTTACGGGCTTTGCAAATGTAAATGACTTTATGAGCAGAAAATGTAATACAGTACCGGACCTTTTCCTGCTCGATGTAATGCTTCCTGATGGAAACGGATTGAATGTTTGCGATATGTTAAAATCAGAAGAAGCCACCAGCAATGTGCCTGTACTGATGATGAGTGCACATGCTGACCTGATTACGATGAAAAACCAGTGCAAGGCAGATGGTTTTATTGCGAAACCATTCGATATTGATCATTTAATCAATATGGTAAAAGGGGCCATCTAAAAAACATCATCAGCGGGTAATATCTATTCTTTTTTTTCACCAAGCGGAAGGGTAAAGTAAAAATTACTGCCCTCTCCGGGTTCGCTTTCTACGCCGATTTCTCCACCGTGGCGTTGCACAATATCTGCACAGATAAAAAGTCCTAAACCAAGGCCCGAAACCTGCGTACCCATTTCGTCGGCCCTAAAATAGCGGTCGAACAGGTGCGGAAGTTTATCAGCAGGGATTCCAGGACCATTATCGCGGACAGAAACCTTTACCATTTCACCTAATGATTTTATGCCCAGAAAAATCTGTTTAGAGGCTGGGGCATATTTCACGGCATTGTTAACAAGATTAACCACCACCTGATCAATACGGTGTTCATCGGCAAAAACCATCAGGCTCTTATCGCCTTCTAAAATTAATTCGTGACTACCAGATTCCCTTACATGGATACAGCATTTTTCGAGCAAATCGCCAAGGTTAAACCAGTTCTTTTTAAGGCCAACATGTCCGTGGTTAATTTTAGATACGTTGAGCAGATCATCAACCAGTTCGGTAATTTTATCCATACTCCTGGAAGCCTGATCGATTACTTTTGGAAAAAGCACGGTATTTGGATTTTCGCGCATCCTTACCAATAACTGAAGCGAAGCTTTTAAAGTAGTAAGCGGTGTTTTCAGTTCATGACTGGCAATTGAGATAAAATCGTCTTTTTGCTGTTGTAAGGCTTTATACACGGTAATATCCATCACCGTACCAAGTGTACGCAAGCGGTTTCCGTTTGCATCGAAATAAACTTTTGCCTGAAACCTAAGCCATTTTAAGGGGAAACCCTCTCGTATGTACCTGGCCTCGTAAAAAATCCGGCCTGTCTTCTTAGCTTCTTCATGAGCCAATGCACTTAAATGAGCGTCATCGGGGTGGTAATGATCAATGATGGTTTCTCTATCTACTCCGTTTCCAAGACCGAAAATTTCATTAAAACGTGCAGATCCTACCAGTTCGCCTGTACTATAATTTAAATCGTAGGTACCTATTTCGGCAGCCTCTACAGCAAGGCGTATACGTTCTTCTACTTCTTCGATGGCATGCCGGGTACGCACTTTTTCTGATACATCAATACCAACCACCATTACAGCAGAAACATTCCCCGAAAGATCATTTACGGGTTCATACACAAAATCGATAAAAACCTGTTCCGGCGATCCGTTACGTATAAGGATCAATTCTGCTTCTTTCGCAAAAAATGCTTCACCCGATTGAAAAACTCTTTCCATTATCGGAGCGTAAGCTTCGGCAGCTTCGGGTACACCGTCCCAAATGGGTTTTCCATCTAATTGAGCGCGTTCTTTTCCCACGAGTTCTAAATAGCGATCGTTTAGTTCAGTAACCACCAAATCATTCGCCCTGATTACGCAAATGGCAAAAGGAGCTTGCTGGATCAGGTTCCTAAACCTTCCTTCGCTAAGTTCGAGTAAACGCGTCGATTCGGTAAGTTCTTCATTCGTTGTGGCCAGTTCCTCATTGCTGGCAGCGAGCGCTTCGTTTATGGCAGCTAATCTTTCATTATTTTCTACAGCCTCCATGCCCATTCGGCTAATGTTAGTTGCCGATTCTACAAGCTGGGTTACATCTGTTGCATAACACACCACACCTATCACTTTGCCATCAGCATCCTTAACTGGCTGGTAAGAAAATGTATAATAAAATGTTTTGAGCTGCCCGTCAATCACCAGGTCGGCACGGTCGTTTATTGCGTGATAAGCTTCGCCTGTTGCCATTACCTGGCGTAACAATGCTTCAAAAGGCTGACCATCAATTTCAGGAAGTGCTGCTAAAAACGGTTTACCAATTACCGAAGCATCTTTTCCCCAGGCTTTTAAGGTTGCTGCATTTGCCAAAGCAACCCGAAGTTCATCACCAAGGATCAGGTATATGGGATAAGGTGAGCCTTCTATAAGCCCGGCCAGAATTTCTTTATCAAGGATCATAATTGGGATAAATAACAAAACAACGCTTTGAACGTGATATGCCAGTTACGAAGTTAAAAAAGAAGTGGAAATATTGCTAATGCCAGATAGATAATTTGAGGGAGGCGTTGGGAGTTTGGAGCTAATTAATCTATTAACCAATTTGCAAGGAGCAATCAGCAATGATGGAAAATGTAAGATGGAGTGTTTAATGACCAATCATCAATTTGCAATGATCAATTGCGCCAGATTTAGGAGTTAAAGATAAAAGCATTAATGTTATAATACACTAGTCCGAATACTTTAGCCGGAGGTTCAAAGCCAGTTAACCGATTTAAACGATTAACCAGTTAACCCTATTACCAATAAATTATTTCTCCCCCTCACCAGCAATGCCCAGGTTGCGGACCACGTTGAGCACACCGGTTTGCCAATGCAGGTAACCCAGCATGCCGCAAATATCAATTACCTTTGCTTCAATTTTCGAAGGCACATCATTCACTACGCGAAAGCGGATTTTATATTTTGGATTGTAACTGATATAAATAATGATATCGTCGTTACGCTCACCAACATCAGCAAGGAAAGCAAGATGTTGATCGCGCAGCTCATCAGCCGCTTGCTGCAAACGTCCATTCATTAATCTCGAAAGTGCTTTATCCGGAACAAAATCTGTCTCCAGGATAGCCAATACCGTAACGACCATGAACGCAAAAGTAAAAACCTATATCATACCTGCAAACACAATCTCTCAAACTACTGAAAATGAGCCTAAATAATTTTGTGTATTCTTTTACAAATTACAAAAAACAGAAAAACAGAGCCAAAAAAGATATTTAGTCTTTCTAAAGGCAGGTTAGATATTAGTGACAGATTATAAAAGAACAATCGTTATTCTCGCCCAGGCGAGACGCATAAAGCTTATTTCTGCTGTCTCCTTTAATCAAAAAAACGGGCACCGAATGGTGCCCGTTTTTATAAATTTATTGTATTGGTTAAACGTGTTATGTTTGTTACCAATTGATACCTAGATTGATCTCAAAACTCCCTGCAGTATAACCGCTCAATGCACCGGTTTGAGTAGTGTAAGAAGTATTAATGGTATATTTCTTTTTGTAATGTAAGCCTACGCCAAAGCTTGCGGCTTTACTGGTGTGGTACATGGCTGTAAAAAGCACCTGTTGGTTAGCAATACCAAACTGGCCGCCAACATCAACAATATCTGCAATTTCAGTAAAGGAACGGTAAGCTACCTTTGGTTGGAAAATGTTATCGCCCAATTGGAACTTGTACCCTGCTGAAGCATACACCACAGGGGTATTGATCAGTTTAAAATTATCTCTTTTGAAATAATTTTTCAGGTTTATCATGGCCACATCGGCATTAAAACCTTTAGTAGTTAGCCCTACTCCAAAGTCTCCGTCAAAATAAGTTTTATGATCGGTATTGTATACACCTATCTGGCCATCGTTCGGATTACCAATAAGATCCTGCATATCTATCCTTTGGTTCATAAAACCTGCTGATAAACCGAAGTGTAATTTAGCTGATTCACTAAGCGGAAGGTGGTAGGCATAACTTGCAACAATACGTGTTTGCCTTTGCAAACCTGCTTTATCAAGGTTCATATTTAACCCAACACCTACCCTTTCCCATCCATAAGTGGCGGTAAGGTTTTGCACTACGGGCGCACCAGGTACATCGTTCCATTGAGAACGGAAAGCAAGATCTAAATCTGCACCTTCTGCTACCCCGGCCATTGCCGGGTTAGCAAGGTAAGTATTATTGAAATATTGGTTTAACAATGGACTGGTTTGTGCGCTTACCTTCGAAACCCCGATAAGAGCAAGCAATATCAATATTTTTGTTTTCATCGTTTTCATTTTTCTTAACGGTTTCTGATAATCGTGATAAATCCTTTTTGAACAAGTTTATCTGGTCCATAAGTAATGATGTAGTAGTAAGTACCTTCTGCAAGGTTGTTTCCTCCGATTGTACCATCCCAGCTATTATCATATCCTTTTTTATTGTACATCTCTCTACCATTGCGGTCGAATATCCTCACTTCGTTGCTCGGATACATATCGATGTTCTGTATAATCCAGGTATCATTCACCCCATCACCATTAGGTGTTAAGATGTTGTTGGCTACAACTTTGTAATCTTCTTTCACTTTAATGGTGATCGTTGATACACTGCTACATCCACTTACATTGGTTACACGGACCGTATAAGTAGTGGTTTGAGCAGGGCGGACAGTAAGTGTTGCCGTGTTCTGGCCACTGATGATTCCGCTTGCTGCAGACCAGCTGTAGCTTGTGCCACCACTTGCCGTTAATATTGCGGTTTCGCCTTTACTGATCTCTGTACCTTTATTGCTTACGATGTTTGCCGTTGGAAGCGCATTAATGGTTAAGGTACCATTTACATAAACAAAACTGTAATTATTAGCTACACCACCTGCCGGAACAAGTGCATAAGTACCAGCCACATTTCTGTTTGCGGTGGTGCTTACCGTAGGTTTAGTGGTTAACGAACTTTCGGTATCGCCTACTTTAAAGCCACTATAGGTTACTGCAAATGTTGGGAAACCATCAGACTGACACATTACCGCATTGCTTGCTGTAACTGTTAGTACTGCCTTGTTTATCGTTAGGTTAGCACCTACATAAGTAATGGTGTAGTTACCGCCTAAATTTACCGTTCCCTGGTTGATGGTATAAGTACCTGCATTTTCGCCAGCTGCTCTGGTTAGGCTTCCGCTGAAGCTATCGCCTGTTAACAACGCCGGAGCGAAAGTATAGGTTAAGGCCGGATCGGTATCGCCATAGGTTTTGCTCTTAGCCGCCGCAGTTACCGTAATGGTTTTCGCACCAATGGTAAGATTAGCACCAACGTAAGTTAAGGTGTAGTTGCTGTTTAAAGCAAGTGTTCCCTGGTTAATGGCATAAGTACCTACGTTTTCACCAGGTACCCTGGTTAATGATCCGCTAAAGGTATCAGTTCCTGTTAGTGCCGGAGCGAAAGTATAAGTTAAGGCCGGATCTACATCACCATAGGTTTTGCTTTTCGCAGCGGCGGTTACCGTAATTGTTTTCGCACCGATAGTTAAATCTGCACCAACATAAGTTAAGGTATAGTTAGTGTTTAAAGCTAATGTACCCTGATTAATGGCATAAGTACCAATATTCTCACCAGCTGCTCTGGTTAGGCTTCCGCTGAAGCTATCGCCTGTGATCAACGCCGGAACGAAAGTATAAGTTAACGCTGGATCTACATCACCATAGGTTTTGCTTTTCGCTGCTGAGGTTACCGTAATGGTTTTCGCACCGATGGTTAAATCTGCACCAACATAAGTTAAGGTATAGTTAGTGTTTAAAGCTAATGTACCCTGATTGATGACATAAGTACCCACGTTTTCACCAGCTGCTCTGGTTAGGCTTCCGCTGAAGCTATCGCCTGTTACCAACGCCGGAGCGAAAGTATAAGTTAAGGCCGGATCTACATCGCCATAGGTTTTGCTCTTAGCTGCTGCGGTTACCGTAATGGTTTTCGCACCAATGGTAAGATTAGCACCAACGTAAGTTAAGGTGTAGTTGCTGTTTAAAGCAAGTGTTCCCTGGTTGATGGCATAAGTACCCACGTTTTCACCAGGTACCCTGGTTAATGATCCGCTAAAGGTATCAGTTCCTGTTAGTGCCGGAGCGAAAGTATAAGTTAACGCTGGATCTACATCACCATAGGTTTTGCTCTTAGCTGCTGCGGTTACCGTAATGGTTTTCGCACCAATGGTAAGATTAGCACCAACGTAAGTCAAGGTGTAGTTGCTGTTTAAGGCAAGAGTTCCCTGATTGATGGCATAAGTACCTATATTTTCGCCAACTACTCTGGTTAATGATCCTGTAAAGGTATCAGTACCAACCAATGCCGGAGCAGAAGTATAGGTTAAAGCCGGATCAGCATCACCATAGGTTTTGCTTTTCGCCGCTGCGGTTACGGTGATGGTTTTCTTGCCGATGGTTAAATCTGCACCAACATAAGTTAAAGTGTAGTTAGGGTTTAAAGCAAGTGTTCCCTGGTTAATCGCATAAGTACCTACGTTTTCGCCAGCTACTCTGGTTAATGATCCTGTAAAGGTATCAGTACCAACCAATGCCGGAGCAGAAGTATAAGTTAAAGCCGGATCAGCATCACCATAGGTTTTGCTTTTCGCCACTGCGGTTACCGTGATGGTTTTCTTGCCGATGGTTAAATCTGCACCAACATAAGTTAAAGTGTAGTTAGTGTTTAAAGCAAGTGTTCCCTGGTTAATCGCATAAGTACCTGCATTTTCGCCAGCTGCTCTGGTTAATGATCCTGTAAAGGTATCAGTTCCTGTTAGTGCCGGAGCGAAAGTATAAGTTAACGCTGGATCTACATCACCATAGGTTTTGCTCTTAGCTGCTGCGGTTACCGTAATGGTTTTCGCACCAATGGTAAGATTAGCACCAACGTAAGTCAAGGTGTAGTTGCTGTTTAAGGCAAGAGTTCCCTGATTGATAGCATAAGTACCTACATTTTCGCCAGCTGCTCTGGTTAGGCTTCCGCTGAAGCTATCGCCTGTTATTAACGCCGGAGCGAAAGTATAAGTTAACGCCGGATCAACATCACCATAGGTTTTGCTTTTCGCAGCTGCGGTTACCGTAATGGTTTTCGCACCGATGGTTAAATCTGCACCAACATAAGTTAAGGTATAGTTAGTGTTTAAAGCTAATGTACCCTGATTGATGGCATAAGTACCTGCATTCTCACCAGCTGTCCTTGTTAAGCTTCCGCTGAAGCTATCTCCTGTGATCAACGCCGGAGCGAAAGTATAAGTTAACGCCGGATCTACATCACCATAGGTTTTGCTTTTCGCTGCTGCGGTTACCGTAATGGTTTTCTTGCCGATGGTTAAATCTGCACCAACGTAGGTTAAAGTGTAGTTAGTGTTTAAAGCAAGTGTTCCCTGGTTAATCGCATAAGTACCTACGTTTTCGCCAGCTACTCTGGTTAATGATCCTGTGAAACTATCAGTACCAACCAATGCCGGAGCAGAAGTATAAGTTAAAGCCGGATCAGCATCACCATAAGTTTTGCTTTTCGCCACTGCGGTTACCGTGATGGTTTTCTTGCCAATCGTTAAATCTGCACCAACATAAGTTAAAGTGTAATTAGGGTTTAAGGCTAATGTACCCTGATTGATGGCATAGGTACCGATATTTTCGCCAGCTGACCTGGTTAACGATCCTGTAAAGGTATCAGTACCAACCAATGCCGGAGCAGAAGTATAAGTTAAAGCCGGATCAGCATCACCATAGGTTTTGCTCTTCGCAGCGGCTGTTACCGTAATGGTTTTCGCACCGATGGTTAAATCTGCACCAACATAAGTTAAAGTGTAATTAGGGTTTAAGGCTAATGTACCCTGATTGATGGCATAGGTACCGATATTTTCGCCAGCTACTCTGGTTAATGATCCTGTGAAACTATCAGTACCAACCAATGCCGGAGCAGAAGTATAAGTTAAAGCCGGATCAGCATCACCATAAGTTTTGCTTTTCGCCACTGCGGTTACCGTGATGGTTTTCTTGCCAATCGTTAAATCTGCACCAACATAAGTTAAAGTGTAATTAGGGTTTAAGGCTAATGTACCCTGATTGATGGCATAAGCACCCACGTTTTCACCAGGTGCTCTGGTCAATGATCCTGTAAAGGTATCAGTTCCTGTCAATGCAGGAGCGAAAGTATAAGTTAACGCTGGATCGGCATCACCGTAGGTTTTGCTCTTCGCAGCGGCTGTTACCGTAATGGTTTTCGCACCGATGGTTAAATCTGCACCAACATAAGTTAAGGTATAGTTAGTGTTTAAAGCTAATGTACCCTGATTGATGGCATAAGTACCCACGTTTTCACCAGGTGCTCTGGTCAATGATCCTGTAAAGGTATCAGTTCCTGTCAATGCAGGAGCGAAAGTATAGGTTAAGGCCGGATCGGCATCACCGTAGGTTTTGCTCTTCGCAGCGGCTGTTACCATAATGGTTTTCGCACCGATGGTTAAATCTGCACCAACATAAGTTAAAGTGTAATTAGGGTTTAAGGCTAATGTACCCTGATTGATCGCATAAGCACCCACGTTTTCACCAGGTGCTCTGGTCAATGATCCTGTAAAGGTATCAGTTCCTGTCAATGCAGGAGCGAAAGTATAAGTTAACGCTGGATCAGCATCACCATAGGTTTTGCTCTTCGCAGCGGCTGTTACCGTAATGGTTTTCGCACCGATGGTTAAATCTGCAGCAACGTAAGTTAAGGTATAGTTAGTGTTTAAGGCTAATGTACCCTGATTGATGGCATAAGCACCCACGTTTTCACCAGGTGCTCTGGTCAATGATCCTGTAAAGGTATCAGTTCCTGTTAATGCAGGAGCGAAAGTATAAGTTAACGCTGGATCAGCATCACCGTAGGTTTTGCTTTTCGCTGCGGCGGTTACCGTAATTGCTTTTGTGGTTACGGTTAAAGCTGTCGCATTCGATGAAGCTTGTACAAAATCATAATTATTAGCACTTAATCCTGTTCCGTTAATTCCATACGAACCAGCTGGAGAATTTGCAGATGCAAGCGTTGACCAGCTAAGTGTGCCGGTTGTTGCTGTTGAGATCGTTTCCGAATTTACAAATCCAGTAACTGTTCCTGATAAAGCCGGAACAGCATCACCATAAACTTTAGATGAAGTATTTGCTGTATAAGTTAGGGTTGCTTTAGCAACTGTACTTGACGGTATACTCACCGTTGGACTGTTGGCATTACTGCTTGTTAATGTTATATTCCCGGTTATATTCGTACCCACTGGCGCATTTGCTTTTAATCTTACATATACCGTTCCCGATACAGTTCCAGAACTTCCGATAGTAACAGAAGAACTATAGCTCACATTATCAGCACTTACCTCAAAATTGGTGCTAGAAGATGGGGTAGCCGTAATACCTGCTGATAAACCGGTACCCGATACCGAGACGCTGGTTGATGCCGATGCGGTTCCGTAAGTTGTGCTTAAAGCAGATGGAAAAGTACCGGCTGAAGCAGTAATTATAGAGGGTTGAGTATAAGTAATCGAATATTGACTAGCAGCCGTATTACCATTGCCCGCAGCATCCTGTGCCACATTAGCTGCAATGTTCATGGTTACCGCACCATTTGCTGTTGGCGTTGCATTAAAGGTATAAGTAGTTCCACTGCCCGAAAATCCACTGAGCGTGGCATTTCCCGGTGTAATATCACCTGCTACAAATCCTGTTACAGATTCTGAAAAGGTAACCGTAAATGGAATTGGTGAAGTACCCGTCGATCCACCAGATGCGCCGGCCGTACTGCTGATCACCACCAACGGAGCCTGATTATCTATGGTAGCATTACTACTACCAACTGTGGTTTTTGTATTTCCTGCGTTATCTGTTACTGTAACAGCTACATTCCTGTTAGTAGCATTAATTGCCCCGGCAGCAATTGTATAAGTTGCTGTCCAGGTACCGCTGCTGTTAGTCGCCGCGACCGCACTTCCACCGCCAAACTGGCTGAAGTTAATGGTTACCGAAGAAATAATATCCGTGTTGTTATCTCCGGCAGCTGTATTATTCCAGGTAGCGGTTATTACATCACCGATTTTATACGTACCACCTGTTCCGCTGGCGCCGTTGATGCTAATGTTAGCATCGGTAACCAGCGGTGCCACATTATCTACAATAGCATTGTTGGTCCCTGTCGTAGTTGTTGGACCAGCAGAATTTGTTGCAGTTACGGATATATTCCTGTTGGTGGCATCAATAGTACCGGCAACAATAGTATAAGTAGCTGTCCAGATGTCATTATTGTTGCTGGCTGTAACCGTAGCGCCACCACCAAATTGACTAAAATCTATAGTTACTGCGATAATACCCGAATTATTATCGCCAATAGCAGAATTATCCCAGATTGCGGTTACTACATCTCCTATCTTGAATGCACCACCCGTCCCACTTCCGCCACTAATATTAATCTTAGCAGCTGTAACAGTAGGCGCAGCGATATATGTAAACTGGTCGCTGGCACTGGTCGCGCTGGTGCCACCTGTTGTAGTGATGCGGACATCAACCGTACCTGTTCCCGCCGGTGCGGTCGCCGTGATCTGTGTTGCCGAGTTAACGGTGAAACCTGCAGCCGCTGTAGCGCCGAAGGTTACCGCGGTCGCCCCGCTGAAGTTGGTGCCGCTAATGGTCACGCTAGTGCCTCCGCTGGTTGGGCCACTGGTTGGGCTCAAAGCCGTTACCGTTGGCGCAGCGATATATGTAAACTGGTCGCTGGCACTGGTTGCGCTGGTGCCACCTGTTGTAGTGATGCGGACATCAACCGTACCTGTTCCTGCCGGTGCGGTCGCCGTGATCTGTGTTGCCGAGTTAACGGTGAAGCCTGTAGCAGCCGTAGCGCCAAACCTCACCGCGGTCGCCCCGCTGAAGTTGGTGCCGGTAATGGTCACGCTAGTACCTCCGCTGGTAGGGCCACTGGTTGGGCTCAAAGCCGTTACAGTTGGCGCAGCAATATATGTAAACTGGTCGCTGGCACTGGTTGCGCTGGTGCCACCTGTTGTAGTGATGCGGACATCAACCGTACCTGTTCCTGCCGGTGCGGTCGCCGTGATCTGTGTTGCAGAGTTAACGGTAAAGCCTGTAGCAGCCGTAGCGCCGAAGGTTACCGCGGTCGCCCCGCTGAAGTTGGTGCCCGTAATGGTCACGCTAGTGCCTCCGCTGGTAGGGCCACTGGTTGGGCTCAAAGCCGTTACCGTTGGCGCAGCGATATATGTAAACTGGTCGCTGGCACTGGTTGCGCTGGTGCCACCTGTTGTAGTGATGCGGACATCAACCGTACCTGTTCCTGTCGGTGCGGTCGCAGTGATCTGTGTTGCCGAGTTAACGGTGAAGCCTGTAGCTGCCGTAGCGCCGAAGGTTACCGCAGTCGCCCCGCTGAAGTTGGTGCCCGTAAGGGTCACGCTAGTGCCTCCGCTGTTAGGGCCACTGGTTGGGCTCAAAGCCGTTACCGTTGGCGCAGCAATATATGTAAACTGGTCGCTGGCACTGGTTGCGCTGGTGCCACCTGTTGTAGTGATGCGGACATCAACCGTACCTGTTCCTGCCGGTGCGGTCGCAGTGATCTGTGTTGCCGAGTTAACGGTGAAGCCTGTAGCCGCCGTAGCGCCAAATCTAACCGCGGTCGCCCCGCTGAAGTTGGTGCCCGTAATGGTCACGCTAGTGCCTCCGCTGGTAGCGCCACTGGTTGGGCTCAAAGCCGTTACAGTTGGCGCAGCAATATATGTAAACTGGTCGCTGGCACTGGTTGCGCTGGTGCCACCTGTTGTAGTGATGCGGACATCAACCGTACCTGTTCCTGCCGGTGCGGTCGCCGTGATCTGTGTTGCAGAGTTAACGGTAAAGCCTGTAGCCGCCGTAGCGCCGAAGGTTACCGCGGTCGCCCCGCTGAAGTTGGTGCCGCTAATGGTCACGCTAGTGCCTCCGCTGGTAGGGCCGCTGGTTGGGCTCAAAGCCGTTACCGTTGGCGCGGCGACATAGGTAAACTGATCGCTCGCACTGGTCGCGCTGGTGCCCCCTGTTGTAGTGATGCGGGCATCAACCGTACCTGTTCCTGCCGGTGCGGTCGCCGTAATCTGTGTTGCCGAGTTAACGGTGAAGCCTGCAGCCGCTGTAGCGCCGAAGGTTACCGCAGTCGCCCCGCTGAAGTTGGTGCCCGTAATGGTCACGCTAGTGCCTCCGCTGGTAGCGCCACTGGTTGGGCTCAAAGCCGTTACCGTTGGCGCAGCAATATATGTAAACTGGTCGCTGGCACTGGTTGCGCTGGTGCCACCTGTTGTAGTGATGCGGACATCAACCGTACCTGTTCCAGCCGGTGCGGTCGCCGTGATCTGTGTTGCCGAGTTAACGGTGAAGCCTGTAGCAGCCGTAGCGCCAAACCTCACCGCGGTCGCCCCGCTGAAGTTGGTGCCGGTAATGGTCACGCTAGTACCTCCGCTGGTAGGGCCACTGGTTGGGCTCAAAGCCGTTACAGTTGGCGCAGCAATATATGTAAACTGGTCGCTGGCACTGGTTGCGCTGGTGCCACCTGTTGTAGTGATGCGGACATCAACCGTACCTGTTCCTGCCGGTGCGGTCGCCGTGATCTGTGTTGCAGAGTTAACGGTAAAGCCTGTAGCAGCCGTAGCGCCGAAGGTTACCGCGGTCGCCCCGCTGAAGTTGGTGCCCGTAATGGTCACGCTAGTGCCTCCGCTGGTAGGGCCACTGGTTGGGCTCAAAGCCGTTACCGTTGGCGCAGCGATATATGTAAACTGGTCGCTGGCACTGGTTGCGCTGGTGCCACCTGTTGTAGTGATGCGGACATCAACCGTACCTGTTCCTGTCGGTGCGGTCGCAGTGATCTGTGTTGCCGAGTTAACGGTGAAGCCTGTAGCTGCCGTAGCGCCGAAGGTTACCGCAGTCGCCCCGCTGAAGTTGGTGCCCGTAAGGGTCACGCTAGTGCCTCCGCTGTTAGGGCCACTGGTTGGGCTCAAAGCCGTTACCGTTGGCGCAGCAATATATGTAAACTGGTCGCTGGCACTGGTTGCGCTGGTGCCACCTGTTGTAGTGATGCGGACATCAACCGTACCTGTTCCTGCCGGTGCGGTCGCAGTGATCTGTGTTGCCGAGTTAACGGTGAAGCCTGTAGCCGCCGTAGCGCCAAATCTAACCGCGGTCGCCCCGCTGAAGTTGGTGCCCGTAATGGTCACGCTAGTGCCTCCGCTGGTAGCGCCACTGGTTGGGCTCAAAGCCGTTACAGTTGGCGCAGCAATATATGTAAACTGGTCGCTGGCACTGGTTGCGCTGGTGCCACCTGTTGTAGTGATGCGGACATCAACCGTACCTGTTCCTGCCGGT